>Ga0209515_10005582_pt1 | contig 16187 bp, 14 predicted proteins | sample Subgroupgradi54m_FD_187454 | JGI IMG/M metagenome (GOLD analysis project Ga0209515, IMG submission 187454) | Subsurface groundwater microbial communities from S. Glens Falls, New York, USA - GMW60B uncontaminated upgradient, 5.4 m (SPAdes)... ...
AACTTCATTGACGAGCATGAAAGGGCCGCCTTCACTCACACGAACCCACTCCTTGTGGCCTTTGCCACAGGTTCCTGTACCTGGGACTTCGAATTCCTCTGAAACTTCTTTAATATTTTTTAGTAAATCAGGTAAGTAACCTGTCATGCCTACTTCATAAAAAAGTTCTCCAGTTAATTTTCCATTACTAATTCTTTCTGCAACAATGCCTTGAATTTGAATGCCCCATGATTTTGGGTCTTCCATGCCACCTGAAGAATAGTGTAAATAAAAACCATTTTTAATTTTTTTAAGCATTTCTTCTTTTTTAGATTTACCTGGACCAAAATACGTATTTGACATTCTTGCGTATAATTTATGATCATAACTTTCTGCTCTTGCATTTCCTGATCTTGGTAATTTTAATCGTGAAGCTGAATAGGAATCAGTGATTGGAAGATTGACAATGCCGTCTTTCACTAAATAGGTCGGAGAAGTGATAAACCCTTCATCATCAAAAAAAAAGCTGCCATTTCTCGATGGAAATGAGGGATTGTCAAGAATGTTTACAAATGTTGCTGCAATTGGTTTACCGAGAAATTCTTTTGCTTTTGCTCGATCTTTGTAAATTGTATCTGATTCCATACCGTGACCAAAACTTTCATGCGCTAACAATCCTGAGAGTTCTGGAGTAAATAAACAAGTATATTTTCCAGGAATTATTTTTTCTGCAGTTGCTATTTTTTGCGTCATTGCAACTAATTTATTTAATTCTTGCTCTGTTACTTTTTGTTTTACTTCATACCCATTTGCAAAAAATGCTTCATAGTGATACCGCACTTCACCTGCTGCTGTTTTTATATAAGGAGCGAGAACAAATAAACAACTGCTGATTAATTGCGATAATTGCTTGTATTTATTGACAAAAATGCGAAGCTCTTTTGCTTCTTCATAGCGTGAACGGCAATTGATTAACTTTTTTTCTTTTTTTAAGATTGTTTCAACTAATGTTGTTGTTGCAGTGATTTTGTCCTGCAAAGAAATAGTTTCTGGTTTTATTTCACCAACTGCTTCAAAATGCTTGTTTATTTTTTGTGTATCAATCGCTAATGGAAAGGTATTTTTCTTTTTTATATTTTTCGTTAAATTCTTTGCCGCTTCTGTTATTTTTTCTTTATCAAAACCAGTTAGTGCTACTTCATAAAACTGCTCGCCATCATATGCACGCAATCGTATGCCTGCATCTTCTGAAGAAGAGATTTCTTTTGCAGTTTTATCTGCTGCTATTTCTCTTGAGAAATCATGATAGTAGATTGCATCTGCGTAAACTGCATTCAGTTCCATTTCTGGAATTAATGCTGCAAAGAATTGCTTGATTTCATCAATCTTTTTTATATCCATTCATTTTAAAGAAGATAGTGTTTATTTTTAAATGTTTGTAAAACAATAATTTTAACTTTTGAAATTATTGCCTTATAACTCATTGAAAATCTTTTCATATTTTTTGACAAAATTTCTATAGAGAAGATAGCCTATGGCAAAAATAATAATTACAATTATAATTGATAATAAAAAGCCATCCATTCAATTTACCTTGTAGCTACCCACTTTACTAATACTACAATCAATACAATTGCTGCAATTCCGATTAATGTATCAATTGCTTCCTTATTGTTTAAGAATGATGACCAATTATTTTCTTGCTTTGATGATTGCTGCTTATTTGATTCTTGTTTACTTGATTGTCTTTTCATTGGTTGTTTTTTTGCATTTACTGATTGTTTTTTTTTCATTTATTCTCAACCTCTTTTTTGTTTTTATAGTATAATGCCTATATAAATATTACTCTTTTTATTCCCTTCTCGAAAATACTCATAAATAGAAAGTATTATAAATTACCCATAATACCAGTCACTATCAATTATACTATAATGAGGTGGAGATTATGCATTGCAACTATTATGGTGATGACGACGATGATGATTATTGATTAATTATCATCATACATTTTTAAAAAAAGGAAATTAGATTTAAAAAAGGGATGTACTATGGAAATGCCAGGACAGAAAGTAAGAAAGGAACGTTCATCATTTGCTGGAGAAAAAGGCAAAGGAAAAAATAGTTCTGAAAAAAGAGGCCATTTAGCAGGATTAGCTGTTGGCAATGAAGTTGATGTTATCATCGATGAAATTGGCAAGCAAGGCGATGGTATTGCACATGCTGAAGGTTGCACAATTATTGTTCCAAATGCTACTCTTCAAGAAAAGCTCAAAGTGAAAGTTGAAAAGATCATTAGTGCGACGACAGTTCGCGCAAAAAGATTAGGTGAGATGAAGAAAACAAAATTATTTAGGTGATTTAAAATGTATTATTATCTTAAATATAGAACACAAACAAGTTCAAAAATGAAAGTTTATCGTAAGAAAGGAAAAGTTGTAGTTTATGGGAAAGATAGCTTAGTTAAACCTATCAAAAAAGAACTTGAAGAAAAAGGAATGCATGGCGTTAAAATTTTATCAAGCAAATATTCACCAGCACAACGAGACTGCCCAATCCATGGCGTACGATATGAAAAAGTTGGTTGGTAAGTTTTTATTTTTTTGTTGGTTCATTTTTTTAATTATTATTCTTAATTCTAAAGATTTAAATATAATAGAGCTCTCACAAAACAATGTTTTTTGAATAAAAAAAGAGGATACTATGGAATTTGATCTTGTTACATTGGGAATATTATTTGGCTTTGCGTTATTAGGTGGAATACTCTCTGCAAAAACAAAGCAACCACTTGTCATCGGATTACTTCTTGTTGGCGCAATTATTGGACCAAATGGATTCAATCTTGTGAATAGTCCTAATCTTACTGATTTTATGATTGAAATGGGTGCAATTTTATTATTGTTTATCACTGGACTTGAATTTGAAGTTGCAAAATTATTAAAGATCGGAATAAAAGCAATGATTACGACATTGCTGAAAGTAGGAATTGTTTTTTTTCTTGGATTTCTTGTTACGGTAATGCTTGGCTATAGCGTCGGTGTTGGTATTTTTATTGGTGTGATTATTTCTTTTTCAAGCACAGTCGTTATCCTTAAAGTACTGCAGGAAAAACAAATGATTGAAAGAAATGAAATTCCCTTGCTCGTTGCCGTTTTGATTATTGAGGATATTATTGCTGTTGCATTCTTAACCTTTTTTTATGCACTTCAAAATAGCACATCAGGAATTAATATTCTCAGTGTAATCAATAACATCGTTGTTTCGATCATTATTCTTGTGATTGTCTATTTTATTTGCTTGAAAATCATTCGACCGGTGATTGATTGGGTATTAAATAATACAACAGAGGATACAATTATTTTTATTGATCTTGGATTAATGGTGGGATTTAGCTATTTAGCTTATTTCTTACAATTATCGACTGCACTTGGAGCATTTTTAGCTGGAAGTTTAGTTGCTTCATTGCCTAATGCGAAACTGTTTGAGAAAACAATTACCCCATTTACCTTAATGTTTTCTTCCTTATTTTTTATCAGCATCGGTACATTGATTAATACTCAAGCAATTGCTCAAAATTGGGTGCTTGTTGGAGTATTATTGGTTGTTGTGATCATTTCACGATTTATTGGCATTGGATTGATCACCACTATTTTTGCAAATTTTAAACGAGAGCAAGTTTTCTTTTCAAGTATTGCAATGTTCTCAATTGGAGAATTTGCACTGCTTGTTGCACGAGAAAGTATTGGATTTAACCTTGGTGTTGATTTAGTAAGTATTGCATCAGTAACAATATTTATTTCTGCTCTCTTTATGTCTTTTACCATCAAACGATATGCAAAAAGCTATGAAATGGTCAAATCTGCAACACCGTGGAAATTACGAAAACTGCATATGAAAATAGAATCAATCAGCAATTTCATTCATCTTGCATTTCAAGAGATTGATACTGAAAACTCACAAACATTATTATTCAAAAAGTCAATTGTTACTACATTGCTTGCAATCATGAATATGATTTTTATTCATTATTTTTGGACAAAATTAGTCGTTAGTTTAGTTGGTGGATTGTATTATATTGGACTTAGCTTGTTTTTATTCATAGAATTAATGTTATTATACTTGACTATTGTGCATGGAAAAGTTGCTATTAAAACATTGCTTGTTATTTTTATTAATATGAATCTTCGAGGTACACTCAAAAAAAGCAAACACTTGCTTTGGATGCTATTTCTCTTTTTTGTGTTTTCTTTGACTGCACTCTATTCACCACTGGTAATTTTTTTATTTAATTTACCATTGAGTATCCTCTTTATTTCAGGATTATTCCTTGTCATTAGCATTATTTTACTTTATAATATTATCAAAGATATTAGTTCTGGCTTTACGTATTCAGGAAGCACTAATTATTCAAAATTTGATAAATTGAAGAGTAGAAATTTCTAGAAAAAAAAGAGTGATAGAATGATGATTAGAGATCTGATTCGTGTATTTTTATTCCTCCTTAGAAACAAATAATTTATATACATTTAGTTATTCTTCACTCTTAATGGAACATAAAAGCAAAGATATCATGGAAAAAGAAATGAATATTGAGATTGTTGGTTTAGCTTCTACTGGCAAAGGTATTGCAACAATAAAAGAAAATAGTTTTTCTTTGCCTGTGTTTATTGACTACAGTTGCCCTGGGGATACACTTTTAGTTCAAATTACAAAAAATGAAAAAAAGTATTATGAAGCTGACATCAAAGAAATTATTCACAAATCTCCATTTCGAATTGAAGCTCCCTGTAAACATTATCAAATTTGCGGCGCTTGTAATTTACTCCATATCTCTTATGAAAAACAATTAGAGGAAAAAAAGAAGATATTATTATTTCTATTTCAGAGAAATAATATTCCATTGCCTGAGATTACTATGATCCCTTGCAAAAAAGAATATAATTATCGAGATAAAGCGCGATTCTCACTTCGAATTGAAAAAGGAAAAGGATGCTGCGGCTTTATGAAAAGAAGAAGCAAAGAACTCATTAAAATTGAAGAGTGTTTTATTGTCAATAAAAAGATACTGCAATTAATTCACTTATTCAACGCAATGGAGTTTGATCCGAGCATTACTGCACAGGTCGAGATTACCGCTAGCGAAGATATGATTGATGGGAAATTAGTTCTTTTTGCAGAGACAACAAGCCTAAGCTATTTACTCTCAAATGCAATAGAACAATTACTTGAGAAGCATAAAGAATTAATCAAAGGATTGAATATGAAAATAAAAGATAAAACAAAAAGAACAGGAGATTATATTTGCAGATATAAATATAAGGATATTGAATATCATTTTTTACCGGAAACATTTACGCAGGGAAATTTTTCACTGAATAATCAATTGATTGATACTGTGCTCTCTTATTGCGGCAAAGGAAAAAATCTGCTTGAATTGTATGCTGGCTTTGGAAATTTTAGCCTTGCTCTTGCAAAACAATTTGAAAAAGTTGTTGCTGTTGAAGGTGAATTTAAATGCGTTCATTTTGGCAATGAGAATAGAGAGAGAAATAACCTAAAAAATGTTTTTTTTGTCAATAAAGATGTAAATCATTATTTTAAAGGAAAAATTGATGATTATGACTGCGTACTGCTTGATCCTCCTCGAGATGGATGCAAACCAACATTATTACAAAAAATAAATATTGTGACCAATACTGTTGTTTATGTTTCCTGCAATGCTGCAACATTGATCACTGATGTTAAACAGTTTGTTAGAAATGGTTTTGCTATTACAGAGATTTGTTTGATTGATATGTTTGCACAAACAAATTATTTTGAAGTTGTTATCAAGATGGAACGCAGAAAAGAAAACGAAGAGGAAAAGGAAGAAGTAAAAGATTGAAAAAATAAAAAATTAGTTTAATTGGTATTCTAGGAATTCATTTTGTTTTGCAAATGCACCTTTACTCTTGATGATTATTTTTTGGTCTCGAACAACGTTACCAATTACTTGAGAATTGAGATCATATTTCCGAGCAATCTTAATTACATTCTCTGGTTCTGGTGTAATAATTACCATGCCTTGCCCCATATTCCATGCTTTGTATGCATTGTAATCAGTTATCTTTCCTATTTTTTGCAAATATGTCATTAAATAACAGGGTTCAAATGGATTATACAACTCAGCACCTAACTGTGATGGTTTTAATGCACGAGAAAGTTTCTCTGGCAACCCTCCACCAGTTATGTGCGCCATTGCGTGAATTTCTGCTTTTGGTTGCTGATCGAATCCACCTGTCATATCGACAATTGCTTTTGTATAAATTGTTGAAGGATATAATACTTGCTCCGCAATGTTTAATGAATTTTCAGATGTTCTTCTAACATGCCAATATTTACCCTATTTTTTTGTAAGAATTTTTCGCACTAATGATATTCCATTCGAACGAAAACCTTTTTCTTGCAAAGCTACAATGAAATCTTTTTCAATCACTTTTTGTCCTGTAATCAATCGTGATTCTCGCGCGTACCATAAAACACCAGCACCCCAATTATAATTGAATTTATCATAACCGTGAACACGATTTCCAAGTTCAGCAACTTCGCCATTAATGACTGCAACATTTGCTGCTGCTGCTGCTTGTATATAACCTTGCGCTAACTGTGTTATTTGCTGAAGAAATAAATTCTCTTTTCCCAATGAATTAACATCAAGAATAGAACCAAGATGGACTGGCTCTGCACCTCGAATAACTGCATCATCACAGACCATAGCAAATAAATCAAATGCTACTGTTTTATGATTATTCATTCTTTCTGCTATTTCTATTTTTGTACCAATGCCATCAAAATTCATGTTTGAAACAGCGTCTTCAGGAAGATTACCTATTTTTGTATATCGTAATCCTGAGAAATTATCAAAAGGAATAATTACTTCGCCTATTTTTCCTGCTCTATTTTTCCATGTTTCTTTTGAAGCATTATACAAAATTTCAGAAACTGTATTTCCTAAATCAAGATTGACGCCTGCTTGTTTGTAACTTGTCATTTGTTTTAACTCTGTTATTATTTTAGATTGTTTTATAATTTGTGTTCTATAATTTGTGCCCTCATTGTAATCGTAATCCCTGCGGGATTGGATTATTATCAAGATATAAATCTCTTTGATCATCTTCTGCAAATCTTCCTTCTGCAAGAAATTCTAATGTTTTTGGAAAAATAATCCAGTCACCTGCTTTTTTTAGCCGTGATTGATTTTCGGTTACTGTAGCTATAAGCATTTCATCCCGATTTGTATCAAAATTCTTTGGAAGTTCCACTGTAATTGGAGATGAAATCATCAAAATTCTTCCGTAATCCACTTTTGATTCGATGATATGTGTTGTTGAACGAAGTTCCCTTTCTCCTGCGAGAATTGCAGCTTTTACTGCATTGTCACCAGTATATTTTCTTTTTTCTCCACTCATAATTGATAAATCTGCAGGATGAACATTGATGCCAAGAAATGCATCAATCAGTGATGCTGTTGCGATACTCATGTAGCCTGCAAATGCTGCGATTTCTATATTGTACGGTGATAATGCTTTTACTGTTTCTGTATCGTATTCTGCTCTTACATCCATATTTCTTCTCGGTACATTTTTTGCTTTGTAAAAAGAAGTAATATCTCGCACAATCACAGGAAGATTGTATTTGCTAGCAATTTGCACTGCATTACTTGCCGCATTATCAGTGAAGATAACTGCTACGTGATACGGTGATTTTGTTTCTCTTTGATTTAATTGCAATTCGTATTCAATTATTTTAATTAAATTTGAACCTGAACCTGAGATTAAACCTGCGACTTGCATTTGCCCTTTATCGGGATTGTAGAGTTTTGTATACATTTTCTTCACCATTCATTTATTTTGTTAATCGATTTACTTTATGTAGTGCACATTTTCTGCTTTTGGACCATTTGCAATTGCAATTATTTGATTTCCTCTAGCAACTGTTGTTAAATAGGTGCAGAGATTTGGATGGAGTTCTGCTCCTGTAAAAAGATTATTTGTGCCATCGTTATTTAATGAAGGAATTGTAGGCAGTGCAGCAATAATTGGAATACAGGAATCGAGTGTTAAATGTTCTTGCCGTAATTGCATTTCTGGAAGAATGATATCACCAATATTATAACCCGCATAGGGTTTTATTACTTTATAGCTTGTAATAATATAAGGAGGAACTTCTGTGATTCTATCTAATGCATTTCTTATTTGGTATGCATTTCTTTCAATTCCATAGACTAAACCTGTTTCAACTGCATCATCAAGACGACAAATTCGTGCACGCTTTGAAGTTTCTCCTGTTTCACCCCAGTGATATGCAGTAAATAATGCATTTGCTTCTGCTAATGAAAATAGGCAATCAATTCCTTTAATTGTTACTGTTGAATTTGTTAAAGAATTTCCATTTTTAATTGCTGTTGTAAATGCAACACTAATTTGAAAAAATGCAGACTCTATTTCATCTTTTTCTAGAAATTGATCAAGTGCAGATGTTTTTTCAAATGTGTGTGTTGCATTTGTTTTTGAAGAATATGCAGATAATTTACTTAATTGATCCTGTGCTATGAATCCTGAAATTGTCTTATCATTTCCACCAACAGCAGTGTTTCCATATTTAAAAATTATTGTTCGAATATAATTTGAGATTGTTGGATCAAGATTAGCATCAGCAATTGTTTGCGCACTGTGGGTTCCAGCAGCTGTTCTATTTCGACTTAATTTTAATGGCCCTGATAAAATAACTGATTGGACACTTTCTAAAATACCTGCTTTCTGTTTTTCAAGATGCTTATTGATTTCTGTAGTACAATCACCAATATAAAATAAATTTCTCTCAATTATTTTTGTGTATTGTTCGAATAAATATTCTGCTGGATTTTTTGCAACGAAGAAATCAATTTCTTGCTTTGACAGTTTTCCTGCTAATGCTTTTAATCGATCATTTTGATTGTAAATTAACTCATTCTGCAATGCATTTCCCAGAGAAGCAATGCCTGTTATATTTAATGATTCAAATTCTGTGTCATGCTTTATTTTATCATTGAACTCCTGCATTTGTCGATTTATAAATTTAATAAATTCTTGATGATCATATAATAAATGCTCGAGAATTGGCGCATTTTTTCCTGAAGCTTGCTTATAAGAAAATGTTGCTCCTGCAACAGTTGAACCCATTGCATTGGGAACACAGACAATATCTTCTGCCCTATTCATAGGGAGCACAAGGTTTGCAAATGAATCAACCATCAGATGATAATTAATTCCTAATTGATTTCTTCCTGTTTTTGTAAAAAGTGTTTCTAGCTCCTCTTCTAATTTAAAAAGATTAACTTGTGTACTCTTTCCAATGTAATTTTTTATATTTTTATCGGATAATGTTGCTGGGCAAAGATGAAATGTTAGACGGACAGCATTTCCAAGCTCATCAGTTGTATAAACACCTTTTCCTGCATTATGCGTTCCTGAAGGAGCCATTGCCCAATGAATTGTTGGATCAGTCTGTCTAATAGTTTCAGTAGCTTTTCCTTTTGACTCGTCGCCTCGCTGACCACCAGTAATGATATAAACGTTTGTTTTTCCACTGATTCTTGTAAAGTACAATTTTCTTGCTTCTTCTTTTGAAATAATTTGAAATTGCAGTGCTGGAAAATTTGGAAGATGGTCATTTGAGAAGATGAACTCTTGCTCTTGCATTGGCTTAAAATTAATTGTGACTAAAGAATCGATTGTTGTTCGTACTCTCATTTTGTTTACCCCATTTATTCTTTTTCTATTTCTACTTTTGATTATTATTTTGATGTATAATTTGGTGCTTCTCTTGTGATAGTAATACTTGGATGCGACTCAGCTGTTCCTGATGGTGTACTCATCATGAAATCTGCTTTTTGCCGTAATTCGTCTATACTTGCTGCACCAGTATACCCCATCCCTGCACGGAGTCCACCGATGTATTGCGTTAAAATATCCTTCAATTCTCCTGCATAGGGGACTATGCCCTCAACTCCTTCAGGAACAAGTTTTCTTTTGTCAGCAGTTGCTTGAAGATATCTTGCTCTTGAACCGGCATTTGCTTCCATAGCGCCTAAAGAACCCATGCCTCTGTATCCTTTAAAACGCTGACCATCAATAAATATAATTTCTCCAGGTGATTCTTTTGCACCTGCAAGAATTCTCCCAAGCATTACAGAATAAGCACCTGCACCAATTGCAATCGGAATATCACCTGAATGGACGATACCACCATCTGCACAAACAGGAATATCATATTGGTCAGCAACTTTTGCACAATTATAAACCGCTGTAACTTGAGGAGTGCCTATGCCTGCAACAAGTCTTGTTGTACAAATTGAACCAGGTCCTTGCCCCACTTTAATTCCATCTGCACCATTATCTGCCAATCGTTTTGCTGATTCAGGATTTGATATATTACCAACGATAACATCGAGATTTTGATAGTTCGCTTTTATTTGTTTTAGTGTTTCAATAACTGATTTAGTATCAGCATGCGCTGTATCAATAACTATGCAATCAACATTGACTGCAACTAATTTTTCAAGACGCTGCATTGCTTCTGTCCCAACACCAATTGCTGCAGCAACACGGAGCTGATCTTTTTTGTCAACATTATAATCAGCTGAATTTCCTGTCATGATTCTTTTTACGTCTGAATAAATGTACATACCCACTAGCTTACCCTCTTCTATTAAAGGAAGCATTTTTTTCTTTTGCGCTCGCATAATAGTATATGCTTGTTCTATTGTAGTATTTTTTGGTGCAGTAATTACTTCTTTTGTCATTATTTCTCCAGCTAATACCTGCAAATCACTACAGAATTCGAAATCACTGTGTGAAAGAATACCTTTGAGATTACGATTATCATCGATTACAGGAAATGTATTAAATGAATAACCAAACTGTTCTTTTTCTGTAAGAATTGCAACTATCGTTTGTTGTTCACTGACTGTAATTGGATCTTCAATTAAACCATTCAGATGGCGTTTTACTTTTGCAACTTGCTGCGCTTGCTCTTCCATTGAGAGATTTTTATGAATAACACCAATGCCACCTAATTTTGCAATTTCAATTGCTAATTTATATTCTGTTACTGTATCCATTGGAGAACTAACGATTGGTATTTTTAATTCTATGTTTTTTGAGAATTTGCTGACTAAAGAAACTTCATGAGGGAGAACTTCGGAATAGCCAGTGATCAAACGAACATCATTATAGGTTACTGCTAATGCCATTCGATCTAATTTTTTGAAGAATTTATCTTTGGGCAATTGTTTTCTACTCATAAAATTACCTTGCAAAATGATTCATTTAATTAATCGTTCTCGACACGTGGTGCCAAAATAAATGTAATCATTACTTTGTCAACTGATTTATACTCTAATTTTAATGGATAATCTTTGTTGAATTGAATCTTTACATTTGAAGCGATTTTGCTGCCTTCAATCATTTTCTTAAGGTATTCAATAGAATATTTTGCTTTTATTTTATCTTTTGTTTCGGTAATTATTTTAAGATTTTCACTTTCTTCAATTGCGATTGTTGCATCAGTTAAATCACCTTCTGCTGAAATGATGAATTTTCCATTGTCAACTGCAAATGAAACTGATTCCCCAACGATATCAACATCACCAATTGCGTCATTTAAAACATCTGATGGGCAGGAAACAATAATTGGAAATTGCAAGTCAGGAATTCGCTGTTCACGCTCTTCTAAGTCGATGATAGGTAAAGAAAATGTTCTTTTTGTATTTCCTGCTAACGTAATTTGGAGTTTATTTTTTGCAGTTACTTCGAGTGTTAAAAGATCGTTTGGCTTTACTCGCTTCATGATCTGCTTAAAATTGCTTAAGTTAATTGCAATTTCCATTTCTTTTTCTAATTGATACTCGACAAATGCTGATGAGAGAAGCTTGAAAATAACCATTGCAACATTTGCAGGATCCATTGCGATTAATTCAATTGCATTTGTTGTGATTTTAAATCGTGCTTCTGTTACTAATTCTGAAATAATAGAAATGCTATCTTTGATAAATTTTGGTTCTGCTAATGTTAATTTCATAATAAATTCACCTTAGATTAACTCTCGTTGAAATATATATTGTTTGCTAAAAAAGGTGAATTTATTTTTGTTTATAAAAGCTTCGGTTTGAGAAATAAAGAGTTTTTAAAAAGTCTATTATTGAGGATAAAGAGGTAATGAAAATAAGGCAATCCTTTCGCCGATTGGGAGCGAAGTTAAGCAAGGCATTCACAAAGTTCAGCCTTGCGAACAAAATACTACTTAATCTATTTCAATTCCATGAAAGAGCCATCATTCATCTCAAACAATCCTTTCGCCGATTGGGAGCGAAGTTAAGCAAGGCATTCACAGAGTTCAGCCTTGCGAACAAAATACCACTTAATCTATTTTAAATCCATGAAAGAGCCATCATTCATCTCAAACAAATTAACGCCGTTTATATAGCCCATTTCTGTTGCTAATGTGATTAAGCCGTCGGCAAGACATTTGTTGCAGTGAGAGGGGATGATGTTTTTTGGATTTGTGTGAAGAATTAAATCTCTTAAATCTTCTTTACTGCCGTGGCCTGAGACATGGATGTCTTTGAAAATGCGGAGGTTTTTCTTTTGCAATAATGCTTCCAATAATTCTCGATTTTTCTTATTTTCTGGCGTTGGAATTACTGTTGATGAAAAAATAACTGCGTCATTTTGTTCAAATTTAAATGCGTAGATATCATTTGCTATTTTGCTTAAAACTGATTTTGGCTCTCCTTGATGACCTGTAACAACAAGAATGTAGGCTGATTTATTTTCCTGCACTTTTTGCAATGCTTTTTTTATTTCATTCGGATACTTTGCAATTTCAACTTCTTTTGAAAAATTAACAAGGCCAATCGATTCAGCTGCCTCAACATATTTTGCTAATGATCGACCTAAAAAGATTAATTTGCGATTCATTTTTTTAGAAAGCTGCATGATTGTTTTGAGCCGCGCGATATGTGATGAAAATGTGGTGATGATAACAGCAGCATTCTCAAGATGTGTGTGTAAAAGAGTATCTTGCAGCATTTGTTTTGCAACTTCTTCCGAGGGTGTTTTTTTAAAATCTGTACTTCTTGTTGAATCGCAGAATAAAAGTTTTACATCCTTTAATGCCTGCAGTTTTTTAATATCAGTTTTTTTTCCGATCACTGGCGATGGATCAAACTTAAAATCATTGGTATACACAATTTGACCTTCAGGTGTGTGCAAGACGACAAAAACTGCCTGCGGTGTTGAATGGGTAACGGCGATGAATTCGATAGTTATGTTTTCATCGATTTTGTAGGTTGCATTTGGTGAGAGGGTTTTTATTTTATTAGGCAATTTTATTTTTTCATCTGATAAAATTGCTTCAAGTACTGCCCGTGTGAATGGCGTGCAGAGAATTTCTGCATTATATTTTTTTGCTAAAAAAGGAATTGCACCAATATGATCAAGGTGAGCATGTGTTGGGATAATTGCTTTTACCTCATCTTGCCAATGTTTAATCACTGCATCATTTGGTATTGCGCCTTGGAACATTAGTTCATGCTCAGGAAATTTATGAATATCATCTTCGTCTGACAAACGAATGTAATTTGTCAAGTGAATACCCATGTCAAGAATAACTACTGTAGTATTTACTTTAATTGCAACCATGTTTCTTCCAATATCAGAAAAACCATTAACAGTACAGATTTGAATCATATTTGTATAATTATAAAAGAAGTTTATAAATTTTGTTGAGAGTTTTTTTCTGTTGTGATTTTCTTAACAATTATCTCGGCAAGTGAATAAAGATTTTTGGGTGTAATTCTAATGCCCTATTTTCTTCTTTCAGTTTTTTCTCTAAATCTTCTTTTTCAAAATATGCAGTGTCATAGTTTACGCTCAGAATCTGTCTTGATGATTCAGAAGCAGGATATATTTTTGCATAGAGAATTTTCCAAGGCATTTTTTTATGTTTGATATAGTAACCTGAAAATTCCATGAGTTGCGTAACTTGTAAGTCTAATAGTGGAACAATTGGAAAGTCATAACTAAAAATAGTTGGAAGATCACCAATCATTTTTGCACCTTTTGATTCATGCGGTAGAAGAACATAATTGCGTTGCTCTCGTGCTAAATCTTCAAGTATTGAGAGGATTGGAACGTATAATGCTTTTTCTTTAGCATATGATGGACTTTGTTCATATTTCATAAAATAAAGAAATGATGAGTTATTTAAAAGCGTTATTCTTTTTTTAATATGTTGGAAATATACCACTAGTTTATACAATCAGTGGAGTAATCCACATGCGAATCTTATTGGCAGTATATTTCTAACATGCCACATCACCACTCAACTCCTTTAATGTATCAAGGCGCATTGTTGTGTAATGATAAACTATTCTGCAGCAGAAATCTAATGACATTAATGCTTTTGTTAGCTGCTGATTTTTTTTGCCGTAAAGATTTTCAATCATTGCAGTGATTTCTTTATTTAAGAGAAATGCTTGCACTGCTTTTTTCTTTTCAGGTTTGTAAAAAAATTCATAGCTTAAGCGAAACATTTCATTGAATTTTTGGATTAAGGAAAGCATTTCTTGGTCTGGTTTAACTGCTGCAAGAATTTTACCAAGAACTTTTAATTCATCGCCAAGGTCTTCGCTACTTTCAATAAGATAATATAAGATTGATCGTCCAAATTCCATTCGCTTTTGGCTTTTATTTAAATCTCTCAGACAAAAATAAGTAAATTTATTGACATCAAAATCCTGATAAAAAATATTTTCAAGTGCATTTTTATCCTCTTTTTTCCATGCAGTATAGCACGTTTCTGCCATATCCATCAAAATGAGAAATGCTCGTCTCAACAAGGTATCAAAATCAAGATTTAATTGATTTGAAATTACTTGAATTTCTAGTTTATTTTTTGAAATATTTAAGATTTCAAATCCCATTAATTCAGCAACTTTATTTTTAATCGCGAGCATTGTTTCAGAGTCATCAAAAATAATTGTGATTTTATCATAGCCTTTTTGATATGCACGAGCCATAAATCGATCGGCTAATCTTGGGATCAAACCACGAACATCAACAGTTATTTCTTTTTGTGAAACTACTTTTTCTGTTGCAATCGTTAATGCTGCTTCTGCTTCAGTAAGATCAACTTCATCACCTGCTTTGAGATTATTTTTTTCAACCCATGCTGCAGGAAGAGTAATTGTTAATGCCCGAATACCCTGCTTGACTAATTTTCGTTTCATTTCCATATGGTTTGTAAAGATGTATATAAATTTAGCGGTTTGCTATATTTTTTATATTATAATATATCTTGAATATATTTAATATACATAAAAGATATATAATTAGTTTGCTAATTGAGTATTATGAAAAGATAATTTTCAGATACCTGAATATGCTCATGAAGCGTTTTTTCCTTGAACGGTATTCCCTGGAAAAAATGTTTTACAGTTAAGGGCCTCAAATAAATTGCTTGAAGGAAAGTCAATTGCCGTTCATGCCTTCAGCATTTATTCTTGAAGGCTCTTGACGCTAATTGTTTTTTATGTCAAAGATTAAAATAATTCAAATTGGTAATAATTGAGAAAAATAATATAAAAAAGTAAATAAGAAATGGAGGCGAATAATATGGCAGAACCAGCAGTTAAGAAAAAATGGGGATCAGAAACTTATGAATTAGAAGCAGCGTTAGAAACAGCAAGCGTTGAACATACAATAGATACTCTCGTTGCGCTTCCAATGACGAGTGTTTCAGGTCGAAAAGAGAATGAAGGAGAGGTTATTCCTTTTGGCAAGCGAATTCAATTAACGGAAGGGGGAAGTGCTGTTACTCCACTTGTTATTTACAATGATCTCATTGGTTATAAGATGGGAAGGATTGCAGAGATTTCTGCAATTGCTCGTGATGAAGAATCCTCTGCTCAAAATTATGCAAAACCTGCACGAGAAATTACGGCGCAACTCTATCTACAAGAATGCAAACGGATTTCCGGCTATGCTATTGCTCAAAATAAAATGACTGCTGATGGATTAACTGCATTTGTTTATAATGAGAGAATTCCTTTTTCTGCAGTTCATTTAGTAATACAAGAAGCTGAAAGAATTGTAGAAAAAAATGCTGCAAAAAATGAAAAAGAATTATTT
>Ga0209515_10005584_pt1 | contig 16186 bp, 15 predicted proteins | sample Subgroupgradi54m_FD_187454 | JGI IMG/M metagenome (GOLD analysis project Ga0209515, IMG submission 187454) | Subsurface groundwater microbial communities from S. Glens Falls, New York, USA - GMW60B uncontaminated upgradient, 5.4 m (SPAdes)... ...
CCCGCCCGCCGCCTTCGTCACCGCCTCGGCCGCCGTCTCCGGCGCGACCCCTTTGCGCCGCAGCTCATCCTTCAGCGCGCGGAGCCCGACCGGCCGGGACAGCAAGCGGCCCACGGCATAGTACTGCGAGAATTTCTGGTCGTTGAGGAGATCGCGGCGAGTGAGCGACTGGACCACCGCGTCAATGGCCGGCACGTCGAACCCCTTCTGCCGCAGCCGCGCCCGCAGCTCGTGTTCGCTGCGCGGCCGGAACTTGAGCAGGCGGTCAGCCGCTGCGCGGGCTTGGGCGAGCGACGGGTCGGCGGCGGCGTCCAGCGCTTACTCCTTCGCCGCTTTGACGATCGCGTACCCGCGCTGGGTGCGCACCAGGCAGTCGCCGCCGGCTGAGGCGGTCGCCGGCGTGTATTCGTCGAGCGTGGCGACCGGGCGCCGGTTGATTTCGTTGATGAGATCGCCGACCCGCAGTCCCGCGTCATCCGCCGGGCTGCCCGGCTCGACGTTCGTCACGACGACGCCGCGGCGCTCGGCGGCATGGAACCGCTGGGCCAGCTCCTCGGTCAGCTCGCTGACTTCGAGCCCCCGCCACGTCTTCGGGGCGCGCGCGGCCAAGCCGGCCAGGTCGCCGGGCCGCTCGCTGACGACGATCGTCACGGTCACCGGCTTCTTCTCGCGGACGAGCTCCAGCGTCACCTTCGTCCCCACCTTCGTCCGCGCGACGACGGCCAGCAGCTCGCGCACGTTGCGCACCGCCTGGCCCTGGTAGCTGCGGACGACATCGCCGTCCTTGACGCCGGCCTTCGCCGCCGGGCCGTCGGGCACCACGCGGGCGACGACGACCCCTTGGCGGTCCGGCAGGCCGAAGTACTGCGCGAGGGCCTCGCCGATGTCCTGCACGTTGACGCCGAGCCACCCGTAGAGGATCTTCTTGCCTTTGATCAGATCGCCGATGATCGCGCGGGCCGTGTTGCTCGGCACCGCGAAACCGATCCCCTGATAGCCGCCGGAGGTGGAGAAGATCGCGACGTTGATCGCGATGATCTTCCCCGACAGATCCACCAGCGGGCCGCCGCTGTTCCCCGGATTGATCGCGGCGTCGGTCTGGATCAGGTTCGTGTAGGTCCGGTCGCGGCCGGCCTGGATCGAGCGGTTCATGGCGCTGATGACGCCGACCGTCACGGTCGGCTCCGACGAGCCGACGGCGAAGCCGAACGGGTTGCCGAGGGCGATCGCCCACTGGCCGACCCGCACCGCGTCGGAGTCCCCGAGCTCGGCCACCGGCAGATGCTTGGCGTTGATCTTGATGACCGCCAGGTCGGAGGTCGGGTCGGTCCCCTTGACCTCGGCCTTGAACTCGCGGCCGTCGGGCAGCGTGACGACGAGTTTGTCCGCCTCGCCGACGACATGCTCGTTCGTCAGGATGTAGCCCTCATCGTCAATGATGACGCCGCTGCCCAGCCCCTTGCTCTTGAACTCTCGCTGCGGCATCTCCCCGAAGAAGTCGGAGAAGAACCGGTCGAAGAACTCGTCCTCGGGGCCGCCTCCCAGCCCGCCGGGCCGGCGGAACTGGCCCCGCTCGGTGTGCTCAACGGCGATCGAGACGACGGCCGGCCCGACGCGGCGGGCCACATCCATGAACGCCTGCTGCAACGCATCCACCGCCGACGTTCCGGCAGCCGCCGGGGCCGGCGTGGGGGCCGCCACCGCCTGGGTCGCCGCCATCACCGCGGCCACGATCCCGAGGCCAATCCATCGTCGTGCGCGCTGTGGTGTCATGGGTGTCACCGATCCTGTAAGACACCCCTGCCGTCCGAAGATTCCAGACGGCAGGGGGTGAGTGTCTCTAGGCGGTGCCAAGTCTCAAGACCTGGCACCGGCAACGAGGAAAGTCCTCAGGAGGCGTTGATCGTGCTCCGCACTTTGGCGTCCAGCTCCGCCATCAACTGCGGGTTCTCCCGCAGGTAGGCGCGGGCGTTGTCCCGCCCCTGGCCGAGCTTGACGTCGCCGTACGCCAGCCACGTGCCCTGCTTCTGCAGGACGCCGACGTCCACGCCGACGTCCAAGAGGTCAAACGACCGCGAGATCCCCTCGTCGTACATGATGTCGAATTCCGCCTGGCGGAACGGCGGCGCCACCTTGTTCTTCACCACCTTGACGCGGACGTGGTTGCCGACCGCCACGTCGCCGCGCTTGAGGGTCTCGATCCGCCGGATGTCCAGCCGGACCGAGGCGTAGAACTTGAGGGCGCGGCCGCCGGAGGTCGTCTCCGGGTTCCCATACATGACGCCGATCTTCTCGCGGAGCTGGTTGATGAAGATCAGGGACGTCTTGGACTTCGCGATCGACCCGGTGAGCTTCCGCAGGGCCTGCGACATGAGCCGCGCCTGCAGTCCAACGTGGCTGTCCCCCATCTCCCCCTCGATCTCGGCCTTCGGGACGAGGGCGGAGACCGAGTCCACCACGACGATATCCACCGCATTGGAACGGATCAGGAGATCGACGATCTCCAGCGCCTGCTCGCCGGTGTCCGGCTGGGAAATCAGCAGGTCGTCGAGGTTGACGCCGAGCTTCTTCGCGTAGGTCGGGTCGAACGCATGCTCCGCGTCAATGAACGCGGCCACCCCGCCGGCGCGCTGGGCCTGGGCGATGACGGACAGGGTCAGCGTCGTTTTGCCGGACGACTCCGGCCCGAAAATCTCGACGACGCGGCCGCGGGGGATCCCGCCGACGCCGAGGGCCTTGTCCAACGCCAGGGAGCCGGTCGGCAGCACCGGGATGTCGCTGCGGGTCTCCTGCCCCAGCTTCATGATGGCGCCGGCGCCAAACTGCTTCTCGATCTGGGCCAGGGTCAATTCCAAAGCCTTGGCTTTCTCCGCCCGCACCTTCTCCAGGCCGGCCGAGGTCTCGGTCATCTTGGCGGGGGCGGCGGGACGCCGCGGCTCGTCGAGGGTTGCGTGTTTGCTGCGTGGCATGGTGGTCGCTCCTTCTGGCATCGGTGTGGAAGGCATTCTACTCTCCTGTGATCTAGGTTGTCAACCGGTGGCGGGGGTGTTTCAGCGTACCGCGGAGCCAGAGATTTTGTCAATAGAGAAAAACTAGTTTGCGTAATTCATCCATTGCCAGGACGCCGGCGCCTGCTATAATGAGCGCCATGGCCGCCATGAAGACCGAGCTGATCGCCGTCGGGACCGAGCTGCTCCTGGGCTACACCGTCAACACCAACACGGCGTTCCTCAGCCGCCGGCTGGCGGAGCTCGGGGTGGACTGCTACCACCACGTGACGGTCGGGGACAATCCGGCCCGGCTGGCCGAGGCGGTCAAAGCCGGGCTGGCCCGAGCCGACTGCGTCATCACCTGCGGCGGGCTCGGGCCCACGGTGGATGATATCACCCTGCCGACGCTCACGAAGGTCGCCCAGCGCCCGCTCGTCCTGGACCACGCCGTCCTGAGCCGCATCCGGGAGCGGTTCACCCGCATGCGGATCCCGATGCCGCAGAGCAATCTCCGGCAGGCGTACGTTCCGCGCGGGGCGCTCGTCCTGCCCAACAAGGTCGGCACCGCCCCCGGCTTCCTCCTGCCCCTGCGCACGAAACTGCTGATCGCCCTGCCCGGCCCGCCGAAGGAGCTGGAGCCGATGGTCACCGACCAGGTCCTGCCGTGGCTGAAGGCCCATCGCGGGCTGACCGGCCTCCTGCGCTCGCGCACCCTCCACCTGACCGGGATCACCGAGTCGGAGGTGGATGAGCGGGTCGCCGACCTCTTGAAACTCAAGGGAGCGGTCACCGTCGGGATTTACGCCCACGCCGGCCAAGTGGATCTCCGGATCACCGCCAAAGGGGAGACCCCGGCGGCACTACAAAAAGCGACCCGGAAGGTGGAGCAGGATATCCGCGCGCGGATGGGGGGTGTCGTCTTCGGGGTGGATGACGAGACGCTGGAGCAGGTCGTCGGGACACTGCTGATGAAATCCCGTAAGACGGTGGCGCTGGCGGAGTCGTGCACCGGCGGGCTGATCGGCCACCGGCTGACGCAGGTGCCGGGGAGCTCGGCCTATTTCCTCGGCGGCGTCGTGGCGTACGCCAACGCCGTCAAGACCGCGCTCGTCGGGGTGCCCGCCGCGCTGCTGCGCCAGCACGGCGCCGTCAGCGACCCGGTCGTCCGGGAGATGGCCGCCGGCATCCGCAAGACCCTGCGCGCCGACTACGGCCTGGCCGTCACCGGCATCGCCGGGCCGACCGGCGGCACCGCCCAGAAACCGGTCGGCACCGTCCACCTGGCCGTCGCCGATGCCAAGCAGGTCGCCAGCCGGGCGCTCCACCTGACCGGCGACCGCGCCATCATCAAAGCCCGCGCGGCCCAAGCCGCCCTCGACCTCCTGCGCACGACCCTGCTGGCGCCCAAGCCGGCGGCGGGCCGCTGAGCGTTGCGCGCGTTCGTCGCCGTCGAGTTCCCCGCCCCGCTGCGTGATCCCGTCGTTGCCGTCCAAGCCACGCTCCGCGCGGCCGGCGCCGACGTCACATGGGTCGAGCCGGCAAATCTCCACCTGACGCTGAAATTCCTCGGCGACGTGGACGACGCGAAGGTTCCTGCCCTGACCGACGCCCTGCGCGCCGCCGTCCAGCCGCACGCCGCCTTCACGATGACCGTCGAGGGGATCGGCGCCTTCCCGAGCACGCGGAGCCCAAAGGTCGTCTGGGTGGGGGTGGCCGCGGACCCGTCCTTGCTGGCGGCGCTGGCCGAGGGGGTGGACCGCGCGTGCATGGCGCTCGGGTTCCCGTCGGAGACGCGGCCGTTCGCCCCGCATTTGACGATCGGGCGGGTCCGGTCGCGCCGAGGGCTCGCCCCGCTGGTCAAGGCGCTGCAGACGGTCGAGTGCCTGGGCGGGACGCCGGCGCCGGTGGACCACGTCACGCTGTTCCAATCCACGCTCTCCTCGAAGGGCCCGACCTACACCCCGCTGGCGGAGTTTCGCTTAGAGTAGGAGGCGGATCAGGAGATTCGCGACGAGGCCGGCGGCGAGGTCATCGGCGAGGACGCCGGCGGCGCCGGGGAGCCGCTCGAGCTGGCGGATCGGCGGCGGCTTGGCGATGTCGAGGAGCCGGAAGACCACGAAGCCGGTGAGGAGCGCGGCCGGCGTCAGCGGCACGCCAAGGAACGTGACGAGCGCCCCGGCCACTTCATCCACCACGATCTGCGGCGGGTCATTGCGGCCGAGTTGGCGCTGAACGTGAGGAATCGCCCACCACCCGAGCAGGAGCGCCGCCGCCAGCGCCGCCGCCTGCCCGGCCGGCACGGAGGCCGCCAGCACGGCGATCGCCATCCCGACGAGCGTCCCGGCCGTGCCGGGCAGCTTCGGCAGGCCGCCGACCCCCCCGGCGCTGGCGATCAGCCAGGCCAGCTTATCGCGGCCCGAAGATGCCACGGTGTCTCCAGAGGAAACTGACGCCGCTCGTCAGCGTCAGGACCACGGTGACCAGCATCAACCCCCACACGCCGCGGCTGCCCCACACGGTGATCGCCTCCACGGTGGCCGGCGCGGCGTGGGCCTGCACGGCGTCCCGCGCAACGAGGTAGCAGAGCGCCGCGACGATCGCCACCATCTGCGACACCGTCTTGTGTTTGCCGCCGCGCTCGGCCGCCAGCACCTTCCCCTGCCGGACGGCGACGAGCCGCAGACCGGTGATCAGGAACTCCCGCGAGACGATGAGCACGACCATCCAGGCCGGCACCAGCTTGAGCTCGACGAAACTCAGGAGCGCGGCGAGGACGAGGATTTTGTCCGCGATCGGGTCCATCAGGACGCCGAAGTCGCTCTCCTGGTGCCAGCGGCGCGCGAACCAGCCATCGAAGAGATCGGTCAGCGCGGCCAGCCCGAAGAGCCCCAGCGCCCAGACGCGGCCGGCGGCGTTGTGGGTGAAGAGCGCCAGCATGAAGAGGAACGTCAGCCCGATGCGGCTGACGGTGAGCAGATTGGGGAGGGTCAAGGGGCCCGGCGCGCGGCCTTGGGGAGATGGACCCCGGACCGCGTGACGCGGATCCCTTTGAGGACGCCGGGGCCCAGCGGTTCCAGCGGGTGGCCGTTCAGCGTCAAGGTCAGCGCGGCGGCGTTGCCGACCCACAGCTCGAGGGCCTCGGTCGCCGTCCACGTCTCCTCGCGCCCTTTGCCGAGCACGTTCTGGAAGAGGACTTTGTCATCCGCCTTGACCTGCATCCAGCAGTCCTGCGCCGCGCGAATACTGAGCTTCAGCGTCTGTGACTTCGGCACGATCATCTTCGGCGGCGGAGGCGGGGGTGGTTCCGGCGTCTGCTGGCCGGCAGACGCGGCCGCGTGGACGGCAGCGGCCGGGACCGTCGGGGACGACACGGTGTGGTAGAGGTCCCGCGCGAGGAATCCCAGGAACGCGATGCCGATGAGCGCGATGACGGTGATGGCGGCCGGCCCCACCCATCGGGCGGGCGACGCCTCGTCAGAACCCTGGCCGCCGGCAACGGAGGTCGTCGTGGTGGTCGTGCTGGTGAGGTAGGCCTGGACCAGCGGTTCCGGGTCGAGACTCAGGAACGTCGCATACTTCCGGAGAAATCCCTTGGCGTAGGCCGTCTCCAGCACGTCCATCATCCGGTCCTCCTCCATCGCCCGGAGGATCTTCGTGTGAATCTTCGTGTGGCGGTGGGCGTCGTCAATCGCCAACCCCTTGGCCTCGCGCGCGGCCCGCAGCTGCTCACCGATGGTCGGCATCCTGCACCTCAGCGGTCACACCGGGGGTCGCCCCCTGGTAGGTCTTGACCAGCACCTCGCGGGGCTTGGCCCCGCGGATGGGTCCCACGATCCCTTCCTGCTCCATGACGTCGAGGATTCTCGCGGCGCGGCCGTAGCCGAGCCGCAGCCGGCGCTGCAAGAGCGAGACAGAGGCCTGGCCGGCGTTGATGACCGTCTGCACCGCCTCATCGTACATCAGGTCTTTCTCGGCCATCGGGCCGCCGGGGCCGCCCGGCCCCGCGTCGTCGAACAGCGTTTCGTCGTAATCGGACGTCCGCTGCGACTTGATGAACGACACGATCCGTTCGATCTCCGGGTCGGTCACCAGACAGCCCTGCGCGCGGATCAGCTTCGCCGCGCCCGGCTTCATGAACAGCAGGTCCCCCTTGCCTACCAGCTTCTCCGCGCCGACCTGGTCGAGCACCGTGCGGGCGTCCACTTTCGACGCCACCTGGAACGAGATGCGCGCCGGGAAGTTGGCCTTGATGACGCCGGTCAGCACGTCCACCGACGGCCGCTGGGTGGCCAGCACCATGTGGATGCCGACGGCGCGCGAGAGCTGGGCCAGGCGGCCGATGGCGGTCTCCACCTCGGTGCGCGCCACCATCATGAGGTCGGCCAGCTCGTCAATGATCACGACGAGGTACGGCAGCGTCGGCGGGATCTCCGCCTCGGGCAGCTCCTTGGCCTTCCACTTGGCGTGGTACCCCTCGATGTTGCGCACGCCGAGCCGCGCGAACAGCTTGTAGCGGCTCTCCATTTCCAGCACGACCCAGTGCAACGCCCTGGAGACTTTCCTGGGGTCGGTCTGGACGGGCGCCAGGAGATGCGGCAGGCCGTTGAAGATGGCCAGCTCCACCATCTTCGGGTCCACCATCAGGAATTTCACCTCGTCGGGGGTGGCGGTCAGCAGGAACGACATGATCAAACTGTTCATGCAGACCGTCTTCCCCGAGCCGGTCGTCCCGGCGATCAACAGGTGCGGCATGCCCCCCAAGTCGGCCGTCAGCGGGTGGCCGGCGGTGTCCTTGCCGAGCGCCAGCGTCAGCTTTGACCGCACGGACTCGGTCTTGAACGTCGGCGACTCCAGCACGTCGCGCAGCGAGACGAAGGTGGCCTGGACGTTCGGGACCTCGACGCCGACGCGCGACTTGCCGGGGATCGGCGCGATGATCCGGACGGCCGGGGCCTTCATCGCGAGGGCGATGTCGTCGGAGAGAGAGGTGATCTTCATGACTTTGACGCCGGGGGCCGGTTCCAGCTCGTAGCGGGTGATGACGGGGCCTTGCTCCACCTGGGCGACGTGGACTTCGATGCCGAAGTCCATCAGGGTCTCTTGGAGAACTTTCGCGCTGGCCTGCAGGTCTTCCTTCCCCTGCCGGGACACCGGGGCGGTCGGCGCGTCGAGGAGGTCCAGGGACGGGAGGTGGTACTCCCCGGCGACGATCGGCTCTTTCGGCAATTTCACCAGCGTAGGCGGTTTCAGGGGTTTGGGGACGGCAGGTTGTGGCAACGGCTCAGGAATCACGATCTCAGGCGTTGCGCGACTGAGGGGGTCAGACCCCTTCGACCCAAAAGGGGTCTGACCTCTTTTGGGATTGGACAACACGGCCTCACCCGTTGGCGAGCGCCGGCCGGCGCGCACCGTCACGGACCGCGGCGCCCGAACCTGCTGGAATCGCTCGGCCACGACCGTGGCCGCCGACCGGGTGATCCGCCAGACCGCCTGCCACACCACCGTCAACAATGGCAGCAGCAGCATCTCGGTCGCCAGCAGGAACGACAGCGCGGCGACCGTCAACGCCACGATGACGCCGCCCAGCACCCCGCAGTAGCGGACGAGCCAGTCGCCAGCGCCGAGGCCGATCAACCCGCCCCGATGCACCCGCGCGACCGGGTCCTGGATCCACAGGATGGAGAGCAGTGTGCCGGAGGCCACGCAGAACCCGAGGAACCCGAGGAACCGGGCCGAGCGCCGGCGGGGAGCCGGCTTGCCGACGAAGCAGGCGCTCGCCCAGACGAAGACGACGAGCGGGATGAGGTAGCCGGCCAACCCGAGGAGGGTGCGGATGGCCCCGGCCAGCCAGGCCCCCGCCGCTCCGCAGACGTTATGGATGCGCGCCGAGGGGGTGGAGCTGAAGAACGCGAGGTCGTCCGGGTTGAAGGTGGCGAGACTCAACAACAGGAACGTGGCGCCCGCCAACAGGAGGAAACCCCACATCTCTTGAAAGCGGGCGTCCGTGGTCCGACGGGTCGCCGTGGCCATGGGGCTTATCGAGGCGGCTGGCTGCTCTGCTCTCGGTCCCGGCTGAACTCTCGACGAGGCCCGCGCGGCCCATCGCCGCGGTACGGACGATCGCCGTGGGGTCGGTCCCCCCCGCCCCGGCCTTCCCGCCGATGCGCCACCGGCGGGGCGCTCTCCTGACCGGGCATCGCCTGCTTGCGGCTGACGTTGACCCGACCCTGGAGATCCACCTCGATGACCTTGACCGGGAAGGTGTCGCCGACCTTGACCGCCTCCTCGACCTTGGGCACGAAGCCGTCGGACAGTTCGGAGACGTGGCAGAGCCCTTCCTTGCCGGGGGAGATCTCGCAGAACGCCCCGAAATTCATCAGCCGCGTGACGGTCGCCTGGTAGATCCGGCCGACCTCCACCTCTTCGGTGAGGCCCTTGATGAAGGCGATCGCCCTCTGGGCGGCCGCCGCGTCGGTCGAGGCGACGAGTACCGTGCCGTCGTCCTCGATGTCAATCGTGGCACCCGTCTCGGCGGTGATCTTGCGGATCATCTTGCCGCCGGGGCCGATGACCGTGCCGATCTTCTCGGGATTGATCATGATCTTCGTGATGCGCGGGGCGAAGGCCGACAGATCCGGCCGCGGCGCCGACAAGATGCCGGCGATCGCCTGGAGAATCGCCTGCCGCGGCTGGCGCGACTGCTCGATCCCCTTCTCCAGCACCTCGAGCGGCACGCCGGTCAGCTTCAGGTCCAGCTGCAGCGCGGTGATCCCCGCCGCCGAGCCGGCCACCTTGAAGTCCATGTCGCCGGAGTGGTCCTCCAGCCCGGTGATGTCGGTCAGGACGACGTACCGGTCCTTCCCCTCGAACACCAGCCCCATCGCCACGCCGGACACCGGCGCCTTGATCGGCACGCCGGCATCGAGCAGCGCCAGCGTCCCGCCGCAGACGGTCGCCATCGAGGAGGAGCCGTTCGACTCCAGGATCTCGGAGACGATCCGCACCGTGTACGGGAACTGATCTTTGGACGGCATGATCGCCGCCAGCGCCCGCTCCGCGAGCGCCCCGTGGCCGATCTCGCGCCGGCCCGGCGACCGGACCGGCTTCGTCTCGCCGACGGAGAACGGGGGGAAATTGTAGTGGAGCATGAACGCCTTGGTCGTCTTCCCTTCGAGCGCGTCAATCCGCTGCTCGTCGGAGGCGGTGCCCAGCGTCACCGTGGCCAAGCTCTGTGTCTGCCCGCGGCTGAAGAGCCCGGAGCCGTGCGTGCGCGGCAGGACCGCGACTTCGCAGGTGATCGGGCGCAGGGTGGTGAGGGCCCGGCCGTCGGCCCGCGTCTTCTTCGTCAGGATGATCTTCCGGAGATGCTCTTCCTCCACCTGCCCCAGCGCCAGTTTCACCTGCTCCGGCGTGGTCGCGGACCCGGCGGGCGCGAACTGCTCGACCAGCTTCGCCAGGAGGGCGACCATCGCGTCGCTGCGGCCTTCCTTCTGCGACGCGCGCGCCATCTCGGCGTCCAGCTCGGCCGTCGCCGCGCTGCGGACCTTCTCGATGAGCGACGGGTCGGCCGTCACCAGCGGGATCGTCCGCTTCGGCGTGCCGCACGTGGCGACCAGCTCCTGCTGCAGCCGCGCGATCGTCTGCGCCTGCTGCTCGCCGAACCGGAGCGCCTCGACCATCAGCGGCTCCGGCAGCTCTTTGGCGCCGGCCTCGACCATGATGACGCCGTCGGGACTCGTCACGACGACGAGGTCGAGCGTCCCTTGATCAACCTCCTGAAACGTTGGATTAATGACCCACTGGTCGTTGACCCGGCCGACGCGGACCGCGCCGAGCGGTCCTTTGAACGGGATGTTGGAGATGGAGAGCGCCGCGGAGGCACCGACGACGGCCAGGATGTCCGGGTCGTTGACACCATCATGCGACAGCACGAGGGCGATCACCTGGACCTCGTGGCGGAGCCCTTTGGGAAACAACGGTCGAATGGGCCGGTCAATCAGCCGGGCCGACAGGATTTCTTTCCCCGAGGGGCGCCCTTCCCGCTTGAAGAATCCGCCGGGGATCTTGCCGGCGGCGTAGGTCTTCTCCTGATACTCGACGGTCAGCGGCAGGAAATCAATGCCGGGCCGGGGCTGCTTCGCGGCCACGGCGGTGACGAGGACGACGGTGCCGCCATACTGCACGGTCACGGCGCCATCGGCTTGCTTGGCGAGTTTCCCCGTTTCCAAAATCAGGGTTTCCCGCCCGATGCGTGTCTCAACACGGTGGGTCATGGGCTCTGTGCTTCCTTTTAGTGGAGTGCGACTTCGTGCAGGGGGACCCGGCGAGCGTGTCGCGGGGTCATTTGCGAAGGTGGAGGCGGTCGAGGAGCTGTTGGTACTCCACGCGGTCCTGCGTCTTGAGATACTCGAGCAGTTTCCGCCGGCGGTTGACCATCATGAGCAGGCCGCGCCGTGAGTGGTGGTCCTTGCGATGGACCCTGAAATGCTCCGTCAACTGGTTGATCCGCTCCGTCAGCAGGGCAATCTGCACCTGCGGCGAACCGGTATCCCCTTCGTGCTGTTTGAAGTCGTTGATGATTGCCGTTTTGGGTGTCGTCATGAGGACCATGGTGGGCAACTTCGCCAGTGGTCGGTTCTGTGATCTCGTTTATTCGACTGGCGACAGGGTACCACGCCGAGGAGGATGTGTCAAACGTTTCGAGGGGCGGGCTACGACCAGATACCGAGGCGGCCAGTGTGGTGGTACTCGACCCGGATGACCTCGCCGACCTCGGCCTCAGAACGGCGGGTCCACTCCACGAGAATTTGTTGGATGAGCTGCGCTGCGGTCATCGGCCCGCTCCACTCGATGACGGCCACATGGCGGTCCCGATACGCCTGTTGCTCGCCATCGGACAACGTCTTCGGTGCCACAACCAGCACTGTATATGCCTCCGGCTCGGCGTCGGGCGGCAACGGCCGGAGCTTGATCCCCATCGCGGCCTGGGCCAGACGCGGCGGGGCCTCAGCAAGCGCTGAAGCAATCTGCGCGCCGATCTGTTCTGTCGCCTTTGGTTCTTTGGCCGTGTAGTACACGGTGAGCGTGTTGATGACGAAGTCCGGCGGCCGGCCTTCTGTAGTCTCCGATGCCACGAATGGATTCCCGCTCCCCGGCGGGATCATGACCCGCTCCTCCATCCCCGCAGCGGAACGAAGCTTCGCGTCCCGGCGCAACAGCGCGAGGAGCGTTTCTTGATACTCGGGGACCGCCTGGGCCGGCAACCGTTGCGTGAGGAAGGTCTCGACCAACTGCGGCAGGGCTGTCTCTTGGAGGCCCTGCGCCTCAACACGAATATTGCCCACGGCCTCCATCGGCACGGAGAATCGGTTGTCCAATGCTATCATAAAACTGAGGAACAATTCTTCCACTAAGATCGCTTCAGCCCGCCGGGCGAACAGCTCCCGCGAAAGACCCGGGATCCATTCCGCGTAACGCTCAATGCGGTCTTGCAAGACGCCCGCGACCTCATCGTGCCCACCAGTGACTCGATCCAGCAGTTCCGTCTGAGGAAAACCGTCGCGGCGAACTCTCAGGAGACCGCCCAACAAAGTGTCTGCACGTGCAGCGTGCCGTCGAAACCACACCGATCCAAACTTTCCGGGGGCCAGCGGTTCACCAGGATTCGCGGAAGCGACGAGGAGGTCGAGCAAGCGATCCGCCGTCTCCTGCGAACCATGGAGGAGCTCACCATAGATCGCAGCGATGAACCGCACGGGCACGAACAAGGTGGCGGGAGACGCCCCCAACTCTTCCGAGAGGTATTCCAAACTCCCTTCACCCAACGCGCGAGTCACGCGGACTCGATGCGTTTCATCCGTCCGCAGTCGCTCCGCGGTTGTCAGAATCGTCTCCCACTCCTGCCACTGGAGTTCTCGAACACGCGCTTGAATGGCTGCGCCATCCGGCTGAGATCGGAGAAGAGCAATGACCTCAGGAGTGAGATTGTGAGATTCGAGCATTTGCCGCGCGGCGCGAGCGACCACCTCCGAAACCGCGGCGTCCGGCTTACTGAGTTTTCCAAAGAACTCCCAGACGGCACCTTCGGCGTCAATACGTTCCCCCTCTGACTCGCTCATCGATGCGGCCCGTCGAATCAACGCCTCGATATCATCTTCTACGCTTTGGTCTTGTGTATTATCGGGCTGATTCCTCAGCCACGTCTCGAGACGTTGCGCGAGCGCTGCGACGTATTGGGCTTGCAGCAAAGAGGGTTGCCTTTGGAAAATCCGCAGAGCCAACGACACATCGTGATGATCAAGGAGCGCCTGCTCCAATTCCCGCACGACGCGCGGATCGAACCGCGCCGGCTCCTCCGCCCCCGCCGCGACCGTGGAGGCGCTCCCCGAAGGAGCAACGATCAGTGGACTATGAAGGGCTATCTCGACATCCTCTTTGGCCCTATTCTCTTCGAGTCCGACGGCGCGGAGGGCAAACACAGGCGCCGGGGCCGAGGCGCAGCCCAGCGACACGAGGAGGGCGCCGGCGAGCCGGTGAAACGTGGGATGCCGGCGGGATCGGGGAGACATCGGCCTCATATACTAAGTCTACCTGTCCGGCTCTGGAAATTCAAGAGAATCGGAGGGATTATTCTATAATATCAAAATTACTAACTACCTTCGGTACGCGTCCCGGCGATCATCAACGGTCATGATGTAGATCAGGAGCTGGGCGTGTTCCGTGCGGTAGATGATGCGGTAATTGCCGGTGCGGTACTTCCGGTACCCCTGCCACTCGCCTTTCAAGAACTCGCCGAGCGTCGGATTCACGGCCAGCCGATCAATGGCCTTGGCGATCTGGCGACCCAACTTCCGATCGGCTCGGATGATGTCGTCGAAGCCGGCTTGCGCCAGCTTCGACAGGACCACCGTATAGCGGGCCATTTACAGACCGTGACGGCGCTTGACCTCCGACCACGGGACGACGTCCCCGCGCCGGATCTGCTGCTCGGCCTCAAGGATTTCTTGCCCGAGACGGTAGGCGGGGTCGTCAGCGTCAATGAGCTTCTTGGGCTTGAGCACGAGCCGACGGTCCTGGGTCACCATCACCTGCAGCCGATCGCCACCATGGAGATGGAGCTGCTGGCACACCTGCTTGGGAATCGTGATCTGGTGCTGAGACGTCAGTTTCGCCTCGTACGTCATAGGGTATATCCTCCCTGGACTACTCTCACATTATAATAATGCCACATTATTATAGGATTGTCAAGCATCGGCGGGCGGCGAGGATGTCGCGGTGGATCTGGGCGACGAGGGCGGCGACGGAGGGGAAGCGGCGCTCGGGGCGGAGGCGCTGGACGAAAGCCACTTCGAGCGTCCGGCCGCGCAGGGGCGGGACGTAGGGCCTGAGGATGTGGACTTCCAGGGTGGGGGCGACCGGATGCCGGCGCTCGACGGTCGGGCGCCAACCGAGGTTGGCGACGGCCGGCCACCAGGGGCCGGTCGGGTAGGCCTGGGGGCCGAGCGGGCGGGCCCGGACGGCGTACACGCCGGTCGGCGGCAGGACGCCGGCGGCGACGGCGACGTTGGCGGTCGGGATGCCGACGCGCTTCCCCCGCCCCGCCCCGCGGACGACGCGGCCGACCACCGTCGGCGGGCGGCCGAGGTACCGGCGCACGGTCTGCAGGCGGCCGCGGGCCATCGCCCGGCGGATGATCTTCGAGGAGACGCGCACCCGGCCGACGCGGACGGGCGACACCACGTGGACGCGCATCCCATGCGGCCGGGCCAGCGCGCGCAGGGTCTCCACGGTCCCGGCGCGGTGCCGGCCGAACCGGAAATCATGCCCGACCACCACCTCGCGGGCGCGCAGCCGGCGCACGAGGACTCGCTCGACGAATTGCTCCGGCGTCTGCCGGGCGAACGCCTTGGTGAAGCGCAGGACGACGGTGCGCGCGAGGCCGCAGGCCGCGAACGCCGCGCGGCGCTGGTCGAGGGAGAGGAGCAGCGGCGGCACGCGCCAGGGGGCGACAACGGTCGCTGGGTGCGGGAAGAAGGTGAGTGCGATCGGCTGAGTACGGAGGGCGCGCGCGCGCCGCACGGCGCGGCCCAGGATGGTCTGGTGACCTCGGTGGACGCCGTCGAAAATCCCGATGGCGACGACCGGCCCGCTCATGCCGACACCGGCCGCAGCAGCGGCTCGACGGCGGACGGGGCCAGCGCCTCGAGGGCCGCCAGCGTGCGGGCCTCGGCCAGCGACCACGGCCCCACCCGGGTCCGGCGCAGGGCGCTCAACGCCCCGCCGCACCCGAGGGCCTGGCCGAGATCGTGGGCGAGCGTCCGGACGTAGGTGCCTTTCGAGCAGGTCACGGCGAGGGTGACGCGGTCGCCGGCCACCTCAAGGACGTCCAGCGCCACGTGGACGAGGCGGCGCTTCTCCGGCACCGGCTCCCCGGCCCGGGCCAGCTCGTAGCCGCGCCGGCCGCCGAACCGGACGGCCGAGTAGGCCGGCACGAGCTGTTCGATCTCGCCGCGGAACGGCGCGCACGCGGCGTCCACCTCGTCCCGCGTCAGCGGTGGGACCGGACGCTGCGCGAGGACGCGGCCTTCGGTGTCCTGTGTGTCGGTCGTCACGCCGAGGGTCACCGTCGCGTCGTACGCCTTGTCGAGTCCGAGAAGGGTATCGGCCGATTTGGTCGCACGGCCAACCAGGATGAGCAGGACACCCGTGGCCATCGGGTCGAGCGTGCCGCCGTGGCCCATGCGGGGGACGCGCCAGCGCCGGCGCAGGCGGTCCACGACGTCGTGGGAGGTCAGGCCGGCCGGCTTGTCAACGACGAGCAGGCCGTCCATCAGGCAAGTGCTTGCGGATCTCCGCCAGGAGCCGCCGGCGGGCGCGCGGGAGGGTGTCTTCAATCGTGCAGCCGCTGGCAGCCAGATGCCCGCCGCCGCCGAACGCCCGGGCGATCCGGTCCACGTCCACCCGGCCCTTGGACCGCAGACTGACGCGCACGGCGCCGGGGGTGAACTCCCGCATCGCGAACGCGACTTCGGCCGTTTTGATCGCCCGCGGATAATTCACGAGCTCGTCCATGACTTCGGGCCCGGCCCGGCGCACGAGGCGCCGCGGCACCTCAACCCAGGCCACGCGGCCGTCGGGGGTCGTCTGCAGCCGCTGGAGGATGGCCCCCAGCGCCCGAAGACCCTGCTGGGTGTGGG
>Ga0209515_10005586_pt1 | contig 16186 bp, 17 predicted proteins | sample Subgroupgradi54m_FD_187454 | JGI IMG/M metagenome (GOLD analysis project Ga0209515, IMG submission 187454) | Subsurface groundwater microbial communities from S. Glens Falls, New York, USA - GMW60B uncontaminated upgradient, 5.4 m (SPAdes)... ...
TAATCGTAGTAACATGATCGCTCCATTCGGGTTTTTGTTGAGCCGCCTCCCAGTTTTTCATTATTGTATATGGGCCGAGTGTATTTCCTTTGCGGTCAATCCAATAGTCACGTCCTTCAGCTATGGCCGCCCGTAAGGTGACCGTATCAATTTCTTGCGAGGGTAGTTTGTCGGCATAGTTTTTCAGATCATCAACGGCATACACGACACCGTTGACTTCAGTTGTTTCGATGTTTATACCGTTTTCAGGATTCATATCTTTAGACGCTATTATAATGACATAGTACTACACCGTGCCGATAATACAATAAAACAAAAACACCTCCTTTCAGAGATGTTCTTATGGGGTGGCTAGAGAGAATCGAACTCTCGATATTGGTACCACAAACCAAAGTTTTGCCACTAAACTATAGCCACCATACAAACTATTTCGTCGCTGCCAAGAAAAGCCCGACAATGAGAAGGAGTATACCAAGGAGATTGAGGGGCGTCAATTGTTCCTTCAAGAAAAAATATGAAAGAACGAGCAAGGTAACGAACGCCAGATTTTGTACAAGCGGGAATCCCAAGCTTAATGGGAGGCGCTGGAGCACGAGCGAGTAGGCCGGAAAGCTTCCCGCAAGGAACAGAATGCCAACCAGCAACATTGGGTTGGTCGCCATTTTTCCAAATGTTTCGAGGGAAAGGGTTTCGGGCATGCCCTTTGCCGAAAGCTTGATGAGAAGATTGCCGATCGCGCCACTGGCTATGGCTATGACGACAAGAATGACAGTTTGCATATAAATTATGATTGAGAATGAATAGAGGCGATGGCGCCTGAAAGATGGGCAAAGAGTTTATCGGCTACCTGTTCGAATGGTTGTGTGCCGTCTAGTAGTATGTCCGCATGTCGTGAGTATTCTTGTGTATATTCATCGAGTGTCGGGAAGACCAGCTCGGTAAGATAGCGCATGCCGGTCGAATAATCTTTTGCGCGTGTTTCGTAACGTTTCAGAATCGCATCGGCTGTTGTGTGAATAAAAATTTTCTGGGAACAGAGGTTGAGGATTTCCGGAGAAGAATAGATGAGTGTTCCCTCGACAAGAATGAGCGGTGATGGGTACAGGGTTTGGGTGCCTATGCGCGCACTGAGCGGCTTTGAGTACATCGGCACTTCGACGGCTTTATTATTCTTAAGATCGTTGAGAACAGAGACAAGCTGGTCGAGGTGTACTGACTCAGGAATGTTCCAGTGCACAATATCTCCCTGCATCGGCGCGTGTTCCGCGTCTTTGAAAAAGTCATCCATCGGTACATGTGTCACGCCCTCAAAAGAAACAGCAGCTCTTCGTGCAAGTGTTGTTTTGCCCGTACTTGTCGGTCCGCAGATGCCGATGATTATTGGTGTCATACAAAAACCTTTGAGTTCTGTTTTGGTGCCCCCGCGAGGAATCGAACCTCGGTCTACTCCTTAGAAGGGAGCTATTCTATCCGTTGAACTACGGGGGCAAACGATTTCATTATTCTATTGAACAATACCCAAAAGGTCAACGAACATCATATTCTTTTCTTTCCGTGAAATGCTTTGTGAACGTCGCGGAGATGCTGATTGGTAATGTGGGTATAGATTTGTGTCGTGGTAATACTCGCATGACCCAAAAGCGACTGGACCGAACGAATGTCGGCACCATTCATCAAAAGATCGGTCGCGTATGAGTGGCGCAGGGTGTGGGGACTTATTTGCTTTGTAATTCCGGCAATCTTTGAATAGCGCTGAACGAGGCGTTGAATACTGCGCGGTGTAAGAAACAAGTCATTATTAGCTACAGATTTTTTCGGGTTAAACGCACGATCGTGGCGAATAAAGAGCGGAGAATACACGTCGCCTCTTTTGTCGAGATACTGTTTGACGGCAACGCCAGCACGGGAAGAGAGAAAAACAATACGATATTTATCTCCTTTGCCACGAATGGTAAATTCATCCTTTTTCAGATTGATACTATCCCTTTTCAGCGAGGCAAGTTCCGATACGCGGAGTCCGGTTGAGAAAAGAAGTTCTAGGATAGCCGCATCTCGCTTTTTGATTATTTCTGCCTCGCGTGATTGGAGAGGCGCTGACAACAACCGTTCGAGTTCGTCATTTTCTAAAAAACTTACTTCCCGTGCTGGCATTTTCCCCAGTTCGATTTTTTCCGGAGCGAGTGTTTTGATGTCACGTTTTGCCAGGTATTTTAAAAAGGCGCGCAGTGCGATGAGGTGATAGTTCTGGGTATTTTTTTTCAGTGGTGTATCACCGCCAAGTCGGTTGAGCCATAGGCGGTACTGACGAATAATCTCCGCGCTTATCTGTTCTGCATTAAGTACACCCTTTTCCTTTGCCCATTGTGTAAAACGCGTAAGGTAAAAATGATAATTCTGAATCGTTTTCTGCGAACGATTTTTTTCGATCTCGATATGCTCGAGAAATTGGATAATGAGAGGTTTGAGTGCGTGCATACGAATAGTACTATACCATGGTTTTACGACGCATAAAAGTCATTTGACAGAAAGAGTCATTTTTTTCATACTATGTATATGAATTATATCGATACATCAATCCAGGGGGTACTTATCATTGAGCCACGTGTGTTCGCTGATGAGCGTGGATATTTTTTTGAGACATTTCGTGAAGATGAGTTTTTTCAAAAAACGGGTGTTCACTTTGTCCAAGAGAACGAATCGTTTTCTCAGTATGGCGTGTTACGCGGTCTGCACTTCCAAAAGGAGCCATACGCTCAAAACAAACTTGTTCGAGTCAATCAGGGAAGTGTTTTGGATGTCGCAGTTGATATCCGTGAAGGGTCGCCAACATATGGATCGCATGTAGCCGTAGAGCTTTCCGCGGAAAACAAACGCCAGCTTTTTATCCCAGCCGGGTGTGCGCATGGGTTTATTGTCACGAGCAAGGAAGGTGCACGTTTTCTCTACAAGTGTAGCACCTATTATAATAAGGAGAGTGAAGGGGGAATACGTTTTAATGATCCCGCTCTTGGAATCGATTGGATAGTACTTCGTGAAGAAATTAGTGTTGCCGAGAAAGATCTTGCATGGAAGCTATTAGATCAGAAGAATTAAGGATTACGTATTACGAATTGAGGGCGAGAATACTCTGATATGACCATTCTTATTACCGGATCGAAGGGACAGCTTGGAAGTGAGCTGCAAGAAATAATTTGTCATTCCCGCGAAGGTGGGAATCTAGCTGGATCCCCGACTGAATCGGGGATGACAACGCGTGTGCTATTTGTCGATCGCGATGAACTCGATATTACTGACTCGGCTGCGGTTGAAGAATTTTTTTTCGAAAAAAAACCTGACTATTGTATTAACGCGGCCGCATATACCAATGTTGAAAAAGCCGAGGAAGAAAAAGATGCTGCGTACGCCGTGAATGTGACCGGTGCTCAAAATATTGCCGCCGCTTGTACCAAGAACAATACAATCCTCCTCCATATCTCAACCGATTTTGTGTTTGACGGGAAAAAGACAGTGCCCTATATGGAAGATGACGAACCACATCCGTTAGGCGTGTATGGAATGACAAAATATCAAGGTGAGTTGGCAGTACAAGAGTATTGTAAAAAAAGTTTCATCGTTCGCACCTCGTGGCTTTACTCTTCTTTCGGTAGCAATTTTGTCAAAACCATTCAGCGACTCTGCAAAGAGCGAGATGCACTTCCTGTTGTCGCCGACCACTATGGAAGTCCGACATACGCACGTGATTTAGCGGAAGCACTGGTGAGAATGATCGAATATTGTGAACGAAAAAAAATTGTCATTCCGAGTGAAACGAAGAATCCCACGGGATCCCTCACTGGCGTTCGGGATGACATCCCCTTTGGAACGTATCATTATACTAATGAGGGGGAAGTCACCTGGTTTGAGTTTGCGCAAAAAATAGTCGAATTGTCGGGACTTTCTTGCGTGCTTCAGCCAATACCCGCATCTGACTTTCCATCCCGGGTCACCCGTCCCGCCTATAGCGCCCTTTCAACGAAGAAAATTCAAGCCACATTCGGCATCGCAATTCCTGATTGGGATACAAGCGTCGAATCATGCTGGCTTCGCATGGAGTAAGAGGTGCGACACATTTTGCCATACCATAATGAGAAAAAGGGCGTACCCCTTGATTTTTTATACCAATTTGCTATACTCCTTCCATAATATATGAATGACGCATGGCTTGGTATTCCTTTGCACGGTATACTCGGCATGACGTTTTGGAGAGGAATCATCTATGTTGGATGTAAAAGCAAAGCAGAAAGTCATCGCAAAGTTTCGTACTCATAAGGACGATACGGGTTCGACTCAAGTGCAGGCCGCCATCTTGACCGAGGAAATCAATCGCTTGGCCGAGCACCTGAAATTGCATAAAAAAGACCAGTCGTCTCGGCGCGGTCTCTTGAAAAAAGTCGGTGAGCGCCGACGGTTATTGCGGTATCTCGCGTCGGAGAGCGCAGAGGACTATGAAAAGCTCGTAAAATCGTTGAAAATAAAGAAGCGTGACTTTGCCGAAAAGAAACTTGACGATGCCGACGATCTTTTGATCCCACCGGCGCTTCTCGAGGAAGAAAAGGCAGTATAGATTCCAGCGTATGAGTAATGAAATGATCAAGCATAAAGAGCAGCGCGTCGGTGTATTTGTCGATGTTGGGAACATGTACCACTCGGCAAAGAATCTCTACAAGGCGCGCGTGAATTTTCAAGAGATACTCAAGACAGCGGTTGCGGGGCGCAAGCTTATTCGCGCGCTCGCGTATGTTGTCGTATCAAAGAGCGCGGAGGAGATTAGTTTTTTTGAAGCGCTGGCAAAGCAGGGATTTGAGATGAAGATGAAGGATCTTCAGATTTTTGTCGATGGAACAAAAAAGGGCGATTGGGATGTGGGGTTGGCAGTTGATGCCATCAAGTCCGCGGATAAGCTTGATGTTGTGGTGCTCGTCACCGGAGACGGTGATTTTATTCCACTCGTCACGTACCTGAAAGAGAACAGAGGATGTATCGTTGAGGTATTGGCATTTGGTGATACAGCATCGAGCAAGCTCGTTGAACACGCCGATGATTTTATCGATATCGGAAAAGATCTTCATCGGTATCTTTTTGCGATGAGGACACCAAGACAAAAACGTTCGTAGCCATTGTCATTCCTGCACAAGTTCCCGATTTCTGAACGAGATTTTGAGTCCATAGAAATCGCAATGCCTGTGGTGCAGGAATCCCAACGGTTGCGAAAGTGACTGGATCCCAGGCCTCGGGCCGGGATGACTTAAATTAATGAAGTTGATCTCAAGATAGGTAGATTCGTTTCATTCTTGGAAATGGATCTGGAACCTTGGGAGCAGCTTCGATAAAGAAAGGACCAGTATATGGTTAAGCGATATGAGGCAGAAGTTGGCGGCAAGAAATTAATCATCGAAACCGGTAAGTACGCGCAGCAAGCGACAGCAGCGGTGACGTGTCAGTACGGAGAGACGGTGGTACTCGCAACTGTTGTCATGAGTGGCGAACAGCGTGAGGGCATGAATTATTTCCCCCTCATGGTCGACTATGAAGAGCGACTCTACGCGGCAGGAAAAATTAAAAGTTCGCGTTTTATCAAGCGCGAGGGTCGTGCAACTGACGAGGCAGTACTCACAAGTCGCCTTATCGATCGCGCACTGCGCCCACTCTTTTGCCAGGATATGCGAAACGATGTCCAGGTTATTGTTACGGTGTTGGCCGTCGATCAAGAAAATGATCCCGATATTCCGGCAATGATTGGAGCATCTGCCGCACTGATGATTTCCAATATCCCGTGGGATGGTCCGCTCTCCGGACTTCGTGTTGGACGTATCGATGGTGCATGGGTTATCAATCCGAGCTATGAAGACCGCCTCAAGAGTGATCTTGATTTGTTTGTCGCGGGAACAGGAGAGAAAGTTCTGATGATCGAGGCAGGGGCACAGCAAGTCCCCGAGGATGTCATGTTCTCAGCTATTGAGTGTTCGATGAAACACAATGGAATGCTCTGTGACTTTTTGACACAGATTCAAAATGATATCGGTGCCCCAAAGCGTGCCCTCTCTGAGATTATGTCCGCCTCCGCACAAGGCTCCGGCGCGATTGCGGATGAAGATACTATCTCTGAGGAGATATGGAAGGAAGCGCGTGTCTGGCTCCAGGAAAAAGCGCCTGACTACCTTTCGACCGGTGCGGGAGTAACAAAATCAAGCCGAAAACAGGCAGTATCTCAAATGAAGAAAGATTTAGATGAGCATTTGGTGGGTATGCAGGTAGGGAAAGACAAGCGAAAGAAGATCGTTGAAATTGTCTATGAATTTGCGGAAGCAGAAATTACCCGAGCGATTTTGGAGGATGGTAAACGTGTCGATCTGCGCGCGCTCGATCAGATTCGCGCGTTATCGGCAGAAGTTGGCGTGTTGGGTCGAACCCACGGATCGGGACTCTTTATGCGCGGAGAGACACAGGTGCTCTCTATCGTCACGCTTGGCTCTCCGGGAGACGAACAGACACTCGACGGTATGGAGGAAGTAGGAAAGAAGCGCTATATGCATCACTATAATTTCCCTCCATATTCTGTCGGTGAGGCAAAACCGATGCGTGGTCCGGGCCGCCGAGAAGTAGGCCACGGTGCGCTCGCAGAAAAAGCATTGGTGCCGGTTTTGCCATCTAAGGAAGAATTTCCCTATACTATTCGCGTCGTATCCGAAGTGCTTGGATCGAACGGCTCTTCATCGATGGGCTCGACATGCGGGTCAACGCTCGCCCTGATGGATGCAGGAGTACCAATTAAAGCGCCGGTTGCTGGTATTGCCATGGGTCTGGCATCCAACGACAAGGGTGAGTACAAAGTTCTCACCGATTTGCAGGATCTTGAGGACGGTGATGGTGGTATGGATTTTAAGGTCGCAGGCACGCGGACAGGGATTACGGCTATCCAGCTCGACACAAAGACGAGTGGGTTGACGCTGGATATCATGAAGGAAACGCTCGCCAATGCCTTGACAGCTCGCCTCCAGATATTGGACGTGATGGATGCGGCAATCACGACACCGCGCGACAACCTATCAAAATACGCGCCTCGTATTATTTCACTCCAAATAAATCCTGACAAAATTCGTGATGTTATTGGTCCCGGTGGAAAAATAATCAATGAGATTATCGACGCAACAGGGGTCCAAATCGATATTGAACAAACCGGACTTGTGATGATTACCTCGACGAATGAAGAGGGCTCTGCTCGAGCGGTTGAGTGGGTGAAGCGCCTTACTCGCGAAGTGAAAGCGGGAGAAATCTTCGAAGGAAAGGTAACCCGTATTATGGATTTTGGCGCCTTTGTAGAAATCTTGCCGCGCACCGAAGGGCTCGTGCATATCTCCGAGCTTGCTCCGCGACGCGTGGAGAAGGTAACCGATGTGGTCAAGGTGGGTCAAACAGTGACCGTCAAGGTTGTTGCGATCGACGAACAAAACAGAATAAATCTCTCAATCAAGCAGGTGACCGATACGAAATAGTGTTACTCGAGAATAAGCTCATCGATGGCGAGGAATGTTTCGGTGGTTATTTTGCCGTCCTTGACAAGGAGCGTGACCGCTTGATCGGGAACGGGACCTATTTTTGGGATGCTGATTCGAACAATCTTTCCCTCGCCTTCCAGTGGGCCTGTGCCTGGCGATAGTGGGTGCTTGCCTTTCGCGAGAGGGTGGTTACCCTTTGGGGGGCCGAGTTTTTTCCTGTATCTCACAGTCATGCCGAGATAGAGTGATGCTTTCTTTTCTTCAGAATTATCTATAACTTCATGAGTCATGGTAAGAACTTCATCGTTCAAACCTCGTACAACAGTAGTGTACCCAAATCTCCCCGAAAAACTTTCGCTTTTGATTGACTCGGCTTTTTTTATAAAAATATCAAACAAGTCGTCGGGTGCATGAGAAACAAGAGCGATAAGCATATCCAATCCTTCAATTGACTGTTTTTTCTTTTCATATAAGCGTCTTTGCCTGAGAATAGTAGTGATATCCATATTTGATGTCTCCAGATCACTGAGAAGTATGGATTTTAGACACGAGTACATGGCGATAATATCACCTTTAGTTGGGTAGATTGCGCTTTTTGGAATTTCCGAATTTTTTTCCTGTGGCCCCCCTCCTGAGGCGCTAATAGGGGCAATAACAAAGACGTCCGCCTCCTTCTTTCTCTGCTGATAGGCGGCTAGATATGCGAGAAAGCCAAGGGCGAACTGGAGGTTGTGATTTTCTGGCGGCCGAGGAGGTTGTTCATTGTATGGCATAAAATTCTCAAAAAAGGTATATGATGTGGATAAGTTTTGTACTCAGCAATAACTTCAATAAGTGACACTACGGTATTAACCCCTTATTATAAAGAAAAAAGTGATTTTATGCTCGTATCAATATAAACAAGTATAGCATGAGTAAATCGTTGACTCAAGGGCAAAAAAATGCTATACTTATTAGGTAAGAGTTATTTTACAATCCTTAAAAGGTTATCCGTTCCAAAATCGAAGGAATAACCTTTTATCTTCTCTCCTTCTCTTTTTATGGGGGCCTATCGACACCTCCACAAAAACAAAAACAAAATAAGGTGAAGGTCGATCCAATTGTTGGGGGCGAAATGCCGTCTCCACACGGGTCGACAATCTTTACCAAAGAGCAGATGGGAAGATCGGCTTTTATCGTCGGTGAAAGGCCACAAAATCTCTCGGGTCGAATTCCTTGCGGCCGTCATGAGTGTTGATGAAGCTTTCATCACTAGTCATGACGACCCAAAGACTGCTCCGAGAGAGACACCTCTCGGGGCGCTCGGGTTTTTATATTTTATATACCTTGAAGCGCCTCGTTTTCATATTAAAAACATTATTTAATCGACTATTATGGCATTTGACACAGCATTTTTAGATGAAATGCGAGAACAACTGAATACGGCGAAAGCGCGTCTTGAGGGTGAGCTTGCAAAGTTTGGCAGGCGCGCAGCTCAAGGTGATGCAGATTTTACGACCGTCTGGGAGGACTATGGCGATAAAGAAGAAGAAAATGCAGCGGAAGTTGCCGCATATAGCGACTCGCTTGGCCTTGAGGCAACATTTGAGCCAGAACTGCGTCAGGTTATTGAGGCGCTTACTCGTCTCGACGAAGGAACGTACGGTCTGTGCAAAATATGCAGTATGGAAATTGGTAAGCCACGGCTCCAGGCACGACCCATGGCGACACTCTGTATAGAGTGTCAGGAAAAATCTGACAAGTAGAATTTACGGAGTTGGCACTTTCATATACAATGAAATCTTTATCCTCAGCAAAAAGAGCACTTCTTATCGGTAGTGCTCTTTTTTGTGTCGATCGATTTACAAAGATTAGTTCTTTGTATTTTTTTTCAGACCGTCCCATCACCCTGATACCCAATGTGGTGCAGCTTTCATTGTACCTCCATACAAAATTTGCAATCAGTGCCGATCACGAGGTTCTTGCGGTGGTGGGTGGCGCGCTTTTCGTGATTCTTTGTATCGGCACTGTATTTTTTCTACGAGGGAAAAATTCCAGTGAACAACTTTGGATTGCACTGCTCGCTGCTGGCGCCACAAGTAATCTCCTCGATACTATTCGTTATGGTGGTATTATCGACTGGATAGAAATTCCGCGGCTAACATTTTTTAATTTAGCCGACGTACTTATCATTAGCGGCTGTGTTGGACTTCTTTTCTCTCTGTTTCGAAAAAAAACGTGATATACTGGGGAAAGTTATCAAGCTATAAAGTTTAATGTTGAATGTATTGCATTGAGAGTTACGGATCATAAAAACTTTCAACGTGATAACCTTCAACTTTTAACTCCCCCCTATGCCCTCAAAAGTATTTTCTGCCTCACCTGTCGGACTCGACGCGGAACAAGTTGAGATAGAATGTGATGCTGGCGCCGGCCAGTTTTGTTTTATCATTGTCGGACTTCCCGATACTGCCGTACAAGAAGCGCGGGAGCGAGTACGGGCGGCTATAAAAAATAGTGGGCTTTCCTTTCCTCGTGGTCGTGTGACCGTGAATCTCGCGCCAGCGGATGTAAAAAAACAAGGATCGCTCTACGATTTGCCTATCGCGCTGGCTATTATCCTTGCGGATAAGGAGGGGCCGACGAGCACCGAGACCGCGCATGCTCTCGTCGGCAGAAGCGTGTACTGTGGTGAGCTTTCTCTTGAAGGGCGAGTTCGTCCGATCTCAGGGGTGATTGCAATAACCCAATTTGCCCGTGATGCGGGATTTACCTCACTGTTTGTACCGGAAGAGAATGCGACGGAGGCAGCGCTTATCGAGGGTATCGACGTCTATCCTGTCGCAACTCTTTCCGCGTGTATTGAGCATCTTATCGGTGTGAAAAGTATTGTTCCCTACGACAGGACGCAGATTGACAGTGAGTTTTTGCGTGATGAGCTGGTACCATCCTCGGTAGATATTGCCTATGTAAAGGGGCAGCATCATGCGAAGCGTGCACTTGAAATCGCCGCAGCGGGGGGCCACAATATTTTGCTATCAGGGTCTCCCGGGTCGGGAAAGACAATGCTTGCGCGTGTCGTCGCAACGCTTCTTCCACCACTGCCGATGGAAGAGGCGCTCGAGGTGACGCGTATTTACAGTGTCTCGGGTATGATGCCGCCCGGCCAATCACTTATTCGCGAACGACCATTTCGGAGCCCTCATCATACCGCATCGGTCGCATCTATTATTGGAGGAGGGAGCGCTCCCTCACCCGGAGAAGTATCCTTTGCCCACCGAGGCGTTTTATTCCTCGATGAGTTTCCCGAGTTTCCCCGATCAGCTATCGAAGCGTTGCGCCAACCTTTGGAAGACGGGTGGGTGACGGTTACGCGATCGGCTGGCAGCGTGCGTTTTCCTGCCCGCTGTATGCTTGTCGCTGCACAGAATCCGTGTCCCTGCGGAAATCTTGGGAGTACTACCCACGAATGTGTTTGTTCTTCTGGCGCGATACGCACCTATCAGAAAAAAATCTCCGGCCCTATTCTTGATCGTATCGATCTTTTTGTCGACGTACCCGCTGTTGAATATAGCGACTTGCTCGGTCGCGGGGAGGGTGAGTCGTCTGCTGCCGTACGTGCTCGCGTTGGCAATGCGCGGGCGATTCAGAGCCGCCGCTATGAAGGGTCGGGTACGTTTGTTAATAGTGAGATTACATCGCAGCAGCTCGAATCGATTTGTCCACTCGACGACGAAACCCGTTCGTTTGTTCGCGCGGCAGCAGAGCGACTGCGACTCTCGGCACGGTCGTATACAAGAATACTGAAAGTTGCTCGGACGATTGCTGATCTCGATGGATGTGAGTCCATTGGTCAGCACCATGTTGCCGAGGCGCTGCAGTATCGTCCAACCATTTTGTAATACGGGAATTCTAGTATTAGGTGAATTTTAACGTATGTATCCAAATGGATTCACGCGAACACCATTTTTGATCACCTCAAAGTGGAGGTGAGGCCCTGTTGAGCGACCCGTACTTCCTACCATGGCGATGGTCTGGCCTTGCGATACCGCATCGCCTGATTTTACGTAGAGAAGGCGCGAGTGACCATAGCGTGTTTTTATTCCCTTGCCATGGTCGACAACGATTGAGTTGCCATATCCTTGAGCCCAGCCGGCAAAGATGACGGTGCCATCCCCGGCGGCATAGATACGGTTTGTTGTTGGGCCGGCTATATCGACGCCGGTATGACGCCAACTAAAGTATTGGGTAACTCGACTCGCCGACGTCGGCCAGATAAAGAGTCCCTTTGAGGCACGCTTACTTGATGATGGGGGCACTATTGCGTTTCGAATGCGGGCTATGAGAGTTTGTCCCCGTGGTTGGGCCGGAACTCGCGGTTGACTGATGATGCCACCGGGAATAATAAGGAGCTCACCAATAGCAATATCGTTTGCACTATCGCGACGATTTGCCTCCATAATTTTGCTTACCGTCGACTGGTAGGTTTGTGCGATTTGTGCCAAGGTATCTCCACGGCGAACGCGATACTGGATGCCGTCAACGGGCAGAATGACCAATTTTTGTCCCTCGTGAATGTATGAGCGAGTTGTGAGGTTGTTCGAATTGAGCAGTGTCGCAATGCTTATCCCAAACGCGCGAGCTATGCCACCGATGGTGTCGCCGCTGTTTACACTGTACGTTTGAATGGCTGAGACCTTGTAGGGTTCTTGTAAAATAAGCGGTATGACCGGTTTTATCAGTGCGTCTGGAATGGCGGCAATCGTTCCGGGGTCTGGTGTGGGAGAGGCCTCTTGTGTATCGTTTGTATCACTGAGCGTTGGCTGTGTCCGTATACCGATTTGATCGACGTATTCGTGACCGGTCGTCTGTTGTGGTCCTTCTACGACGATTGAAAATTCATCGTTTGAGAAAAAGAGACGAGAGATTGCATTGTGGGGTATAAAAAATTCTTGAGAGTTTGCATTATTGAGATAGACCGTATGTCCCAGTACCGCACAAAATATTCCGAGAAGGATGGTATGGTGGAGGTGTTGGCGAGATACGAGCGAAAGGAGTGGATGGCGAACGGTGATCCCTCTTCTTTGGAGAGAAAGCGCTCCACGCATATACCATGAGTAGACGACAAGAATGATTGGATGCAGGGCAACGGTGTAGCACTTCACCAAGACACTTCCAATCGGTCCAGCACAAACCTCTGTTCTGCGCCCGATGAATCGTAGTGCATCAATGGTACGCACTGCGAGATGGAGAAAAAGAGTTTTAAGCGAATCGATGAGTTTGTTTTTCATGGAAATAGATGCTTCTTACTACGAGAAGAACTTACTCTGGTGAGCACAGTTCTACCCAGTAGGTGATTGTGCTCAATCAGGCGCCAGGATCAGAATGGTGAACGTCCGGCAAAGCCGGATCCGGCTTTGCCGGAAAATGTGCCATCAGTGTAAGTTCAAAATAATTCCTTTTAAAAACAACCAGATTAGTATACAATAGCTCGGCATGACAGTCAACGCGCAAGCAGAGATGTCTTTTGAGTAATCTATGATAACCGATACAGAAAAATCAATACTGAGAACACTGATATTTTTTGATTTGTTCGATCACCCTCTCACCGCATTTGAGATATGGAAATATGTGCAGAGGGTTGACGGGTGTCACGATTACTCGTTTTCAACAATTTTCCGCGAGATTCACGAATCACCTCTCATTGCCGAAAAAAGTGAGGAGTGCAATGGATTCTATACACTTGCGGGAAGAGGCGAGGTGGTTGGGGTCCGTCGTGAGCGAACGGTGTATGCCGACAAGAAATACGCACTCGCGCAAAAGAGTACGCGAGTGTTTGCATGGTTTCCTTTTGTGCGTATGGTCTGTGTGTGCAATACCGTTGGGTTGGGTGCGGCAAAGAAGGGGAGTGACATCGATCTTTTTATTGTCGCACGAGCCCGCCATCTGTGGCTTGTTCGTCTCCTCTGCACAGGATATGCTCACCTCAGAGACCTACGCCCTCGGGAAGACGCGGTTCGCGATACACTCTGTCTGAGTTTTTACGCAAGTGATGATGCATTAGATTTTTCCATCCTGGCTCAGCCGCCTCTTGGTGAGATACCGGACATCTATTTTTTGTACTGGATGAACTGGTGCGTACCGATCTATGACGACGGTGTCTATGAAGTATTCTTTGAATCGAATGTGTGGGTTCAGCATATTCTTCCAAATCGTATTCCCTATCTGCCCACTCCCTACCGACGGGTTGTTTTGTCACGCTATGGTCGGGTAGTAAAAAAAGTTTTGGAGTACATTGCGGTGTGTTTTGGGCCACTCATTGAGAGTGGCGCTCGATCGCTTCAACACGCGTTGATGCCACGCGCTATTACCGACAAGCAAGGCAAGGGCACGGGTGTTCTGATAAGCGATTCATTTTTGAAATTTCACGTGAGTGATCGACGACGCGAAATCCAAGGCAAGTTTATTCGACGATGCAAAGCGATGAATGTATGAAAAAAATTATTGAATACGGCGCATATCTTCTTGTTTTTCTTCTGCCATGGCAGACGGTATGGATTATTCAGGAGAAGATGATAGGGCGGGCAGGTACTTCTTTTGAGGGGGTGTGGCAGTACGGCACTACTCGCTTGTATGTCCTTGAGGTTTTTGTTGTTTTCTTGATGATGTTGTTCCTTTGGCAGCGATTGAAACAGCTGTATGTGCGGGGTATTCGTAGAGCTTTCAGTGCATGGCGCAGCTCGCGCTTCTTTCTTCTCGATTGGTGTCTGGGGTTTTTTGTATTCCTTTCACTTGGGTCTATTCTTTGGTCACCCGATAAAGGCGTCGCTGTCTTTGCGGCACTTCGCATTGTTGAGGGTATATTTCTTTTCTTTTTCTTCCGTACCACACAGCTTAATTTTTTTCTGCTCGTTACCGCCTTGGTAGGCGGGGCGGTTATCCAGAGTACTATCGCTATCGGTCAGTTTTTTATACAAACCGTCGTCGCGTCGACGCTTCTTGGCATTTCGACGCATGACCCCGCCGTTTTGGGGACTGCAGTTATCCAGGCAGCAGATCGACGATGGCTGCGCGCGTATGGCGCGTTCCCCCACCCAAATGTTTTAGGCGCCTATCTCGCGGTTGCCTTTCTTATGTGTGGGGTAGCGCTGACACGGGCAAAAGAAAAATGGCACTGGATTCTTCTGCTTGCCGCATCACAGATTATTTTAATTGGTTTACTTTTTACGTTTTCGCGGAGCGCGTGGATATCCTCGCTTCTTGGGGGGGTACTGACAATACTAGTGTCATTCTTCCGGCGGCCATCGGGGGAATCCAATAAGGATATTATTATTCACCCCGTAGTAGTACTTGCGTTAGCGAGTGTCATAACAGCAAGTATCTTTACCGCCTATTTTTTTGACGAAATGAAGGGGCGTATTGGTATCGCGCCATCACGCCTTGAGTATCAGTCGATCGATGAACGTCTGTCGTCGCTGTCTCGCGCAGCACCACTCCTCCAAGGTGCGTGGTATCGCGGCACCGGGATTGGAAATTTTACCAATGCCTTGTTTCTTTCTGAAAAAGAGCGCGGTATCGATGATGTATCATATTCGTACCAACCTCTGCACAATGTATTTTTTATGATCTTTGCCGAACTCGGTATCGTGGGTATTCTCCTCTTTGTTCTGTCCGTTCTGTATTATATTCGGACCCTACCCTCTACCCTCTACCCTCTACCCTCTACCCTCTTGGTCCTCTCTCTCTTCGATCACTTTCTTTGGACACTTCCATTTGGAATTTTTTTTGTCGCGATATGCTTGGGGTGGGCTTCTCGCCGGCAGGTTCCCTCTTGCCCCGCAGGTGAAACGGGTACTTTGTGAACCCTCGGTCTCATGCGGGGCTTGACAGCGGAGGTTTTTTTTTGTATTATTGCGATTACTCGTATTATTTGTAACCTATCAAAGCTATGGGTCTCCAACCACTTGGTGATCGGCTCCTCGTTGAGGCAATCAGCGAAGACGAAATCACAAAAGCAGGTATCATCCTGCCAGACACGGTCGATAAAGAAAAGCCGGAAAAAGGAAAGGTGTGCGCCATCGGTTCGGGTCGTTTGAAAGACGACGGAACACGCATTCCACTTGAATTAAAAGTTGGCGATATTGTTTTCTTCAAGAAATACTCGCCCGATGAAATCAAGGTCGATGGAAAGGAATATCTCATTCTCTCTGAATCCGATATCCTCGCGATCTTAGTTGCGTAAGAATTCAGTAATTAGTAATTTGGTAAGCGGTAATGGGCGCGAGGGCATAGTCATTTTGTTTGTCACTATACCCTAACCCCTAATCCCTATACCCTAACGAAAAGTATGGCCAAACAAATTCTCTACAATGAAAAAGCGCGCGCCGCACTCAAGCGCGGTGTCGACAAGCTCGCCGATGCGGTGAAGATTACCCTCGGACCAAAAGGACGTAATGTCGTATTCGAAAAAGGATACGGTTCACCAACCATTACCAATGACGGAGTGACCATTGCAAAAGAAATTACATTGGAAGATAAGTTTGAGAATATCGGCGCCGAGCTCGTGAAGGAAGTTGCGACCAAGACAAACGATGTTGCCGGTGACGGTACCACGACCGCAACACTGCTCGCGCAAATTATGATCGCTGAAGGATTCAAGAATGTCGCAGCCG
>Ga0209515_10005587_pt1 | contig 16184 bp, 14 predicted proteins | sample Subgroupgradi54m_FD_187454 | JGI IMG/M metagenome (GOLD analysis project Ga0209515, IMG submission 187454) | Subsurface groundwater microbial communities from S. Glens Falls, New York, USA - GMW60B uncontaminated upgradient, 5.4 m (SPAdes)... ...
GTAAAGACGCGCGTCATTGATTTTTCTGGATACATAGCGATAAGGACCGATCGAAAACCGCTTGGAAATATCAGAAATAAGGGTGATCACCGGCATCTTTTGCGGGATTATTCCCTGCCTTACCAGCACAGTCTCGGTGCTCACGTACGCGAAACGGTGCAGACCTTTGAGCCCAAGCATTACCGGATCGAGTTCGTTTAACGGTTTGAGCGCGTACAAACCTTTATAAATACGAAACAACAGCCCTTTCTGAGTATAACGCTTCAGCGTAGTATAAAGAGTATTGCGGTCACTGATACGCCAAATAACAGCCAAGTCACCCACGCGCACGACCTCTTGTCCAAGCCGTATCAGCGCGGCCATCCGAAGCCCATTACCAGTCCTGTACATATATGTACAGGATAGCACAACATCGAATTTTTGTCACGAGCTGATTTGCTAGGGTGTTGAGGCGGGATGGCAAACGCCGTAGCTTCCAATCCTCGGGGCCAATCCTCGGGGTCAAATCCTCGGGGTCAGGTCTTTCAATCGATCATTTTGAACGCTTGTGCTATCTAGGCGTCGATAGATTGAAAGACCTGACCCCGTTTATCTCGCAAGAAAACCGAAAACTCTTATATAACTCCTAGAGTCTTGCCTACTTCACGAAACTTGTCAAGGGCGAATTTCAAATTTTCTTGGGTATGTTCACTGCTGACAATGGTTCGCAGGCGCTCTTTGCCTCGCGCTACCGTGGGATAGGTAATCGCCAAGGCAAAAACGCCCTCTTCAAAAAGCAGGGCCTCCATCTTGAGCGCTTTTTGCGTGTCACCGATCATAATTGGCGTGATGGGGGTTTCCGAGTTTCCGGTATTAAATCCTAATTTTTTAAGCTCGCTTTTAAAATACTTGGTATTGTCCCAAAGCCTCTGGATTCTTGGAGCGTCTGTTTCCAGAACTTCAAGCGCGGCCAAGCATGTCGCGGTCACGCTCGGCGGATGGGAACTTGAAAACAAAAATGGCCGCGCTTTGTGAATCAAATAGTCTCTCATTTGTTGAGTGCTGGCCACATAGCCACCAATGGAGGCAATCGCTTTGGAAAGCGTGCCGATTTGAATCGGAATTTTATCCGTAAGCCCAAAATGCGAAGGCGTGCCGCGGCCATTGGGGCCCATAACACCGCTGGCGTGCGCGTCGTCCACCATAACGATCGCGTCATAACGAGCCGCGACTTCCACAATTTCAGGCAGTGGCGCCACGTCTCCATCCATGGAAAAAACGCCATCGGTCACTATCATGCGGCGGCGCGTCCCTTTGGAATTTTTCTCTAAAATTTCAGCTAACGCCTTCATATCCTTATGCGGATAAATAAAACGTTCGGCCTTGGAAAGCCTGCCGCCATCAATAATAGAGGCGTGGTTAAGCTCATCGGAAACGAGCAGATCTTCCTCGCTAGTTAAAACGCTTTGCACGACCCCAACGTTGGTTGTAAATCCCGACTGCAGAACCAAGGAAGCTTCAGTCCCTTTGAATCGCGCTATTTTTTTCTCTAACTCTTGATGGATCGTCTGCGTGCCAATAATCGTGCGTACGGCGGCAGTTCCGACTCCAAAATCATCAATGGCCTTCTTAGCGGCGGCAATAAGCTTGGGATGCGTTGCCAGGCCCAAGTAGTTATTTGAGGAAAGATTAATGACTCGTTTGCCATCAATTACCGAAACCGGCTGTTGGGGAGTTTCCAAAACTCGTAAAGGACGAAATATATTCTGCTCTTTTAGAGCGGCAATTTCGGCATCTAAAAATTTTAAACTTTCCACCATTATCCACCGATCTCAAATAAAATCTTCCCGCAGTTTTTCTCTTTGCTCTGCATCAAGTCGAACGCTTTTTCGTAATCCTGAAGTTTAAATCGATGCGTCACAATGGGACCCAAACGAATCTTGCCGCTATCCACAAGCTCAAGCATCGTATCCCAAGTTTTCCAAATACGACGGCCCAAAATTCCATAAATTCGCGCGCCCTTAAAAATAACGTCGTGCGCGATGTCGAGATTGACACTGCGGGAAGGAAGCCCAAAAAGGCTCAATCGGCCTCCGTTTCTTAATACTTGCAATGCCACGGGAATCAAATCCCTAGAGCCGGACATCTCCAAAACAACATCGAAACCCTCCGAGGTTTCTCGATACGACAGCAAATGTTCCTTGAGCTGTCCGATAGCAATGGCACTTACCACGTGATGAGCGCCCATTGCTTTAGCAAGCTTTGCCCGAAAACCACTTTGCTCCACCGCCACGATAAAACGCGCGCCCATCGCCTTGGCCACTTGGATCGCGAAAAGCCCCTGCGGGCCACAACCTAAAACTAAAACTTTCTTGCCCGCGACGGATTCCACGCCTGTCGCGTAAACCGCGTTGCCCAGGGGTTCGAGCAAACTGCCAAAATCGAAAAGCTTTTTACTTTCCAGTTTTCGAACGCCTTTGGCGGGCATCACCAAGAATTCGGCAAAACCTCCGTTAATATCAACGCCCAGAAGTTTCATATTGTGGCAAAGGTGAAAATCCCGCGCCTTACAAGCGGCGCAATGACCGCACCAAACGTGAGACTCGCAAGCCACGCGAGTGCCAACAGGCAGGGACGGGGTTTTGCTTTCAACGATTTCACCGCAAACTTCGTGACCGAAAATCAAAGGCGGATGAACTTTCCGCGGCGCCCAAGAACTCCAACCGTAAATCGCCAGGTCGCTTCCGCAAATAGAAGCACGGTGCACTTTGAGCAAAATGTCTTGCTTCGATCGAAGCTCGGGCGCGGCGCAATTTTGCAACATCGCTCCCGGGGCTCGCTTGGTTTTAACTAGTGCTAACATAATTACGAAAAGTTGGATATTACGAAAAACCGTCCCCTTCTGTCATACCGGCGAAAGCCGGTATCCAGGTTTTCTGGACCCCGGCTTTCGCCGGGGTGACGGATTGGGATAAAACTCCCCAACCCCTCAATTAAATAGATTTCTCAACACAAAATAAAGGTTTTCTTTGCGCTCGCGAATTCTGCGATAAAAATAAGAAAACCAATCCTTGCCATAAGGCAAGTAAATCCGAACGTTATAGCCGCTCTTGACTAATTCATGGGCCAATTGGGTTCTAACACCCAAAAGCATCTGAAACTCAAAATCTTGAGGCGCTTTGCCATGAATTCTGGCATAAGTGATTATGTTGCGAATTCTCATTTCATCATGCGTCGCGAAAGCGGGGTAGCTGCCGTGCTTGATAAGCATCTCACTGAGCTTATCGTAGTTAGCATTAACATCTTCCTTAGAACGAAACGCTATCGATACCGGCTCTTTGTACGCTCCTTTGCACAGTCTAACCCTTGTTTTATCCATAACGCAATCCTCAATATCCTCGTGACTGCGATATAAATAAGCCTGAATCACCACTCCAACGCGATCAGGAAATTCTTTGCGTAACTTTTTGCAAAGGGCGAGGGTTGATTCGGTGTAGGGGGAACCCTCCATATCCAAGCGAACAAAGTGCCCGCCGCGGCCGGCGGCACGGGCAAGCGATAAAATATTTTGATAGGCCTCCTCGGCTGAAATATCCAGACCCAGATGAGTCGGTTTCACGGAAAGATGGGCATCAAGGCCAATCTGATCCATTTGGCCCAAGAGATCACCGTATTCTTTGGCTACCGATCGGGCCTGCTCGGTATCACGAACGTGCTCCCCTAAATGGTCGATGGTGCCCAAAAGACCTTGAGCCCGCAATCCCTTAGCGCGATCAAGAACTTCCAGGGCATTTTCGCCCGCGACAAATCGCTTGGCTAGAAGATACAGCATCAACTTAGATTATGTAAAAATTTATCGCTAGTGACGCTGTGTCAAAGCCACAATTTTCTGAACGGGATGAACCTCCCAAACGGTTTGGCGTTTTTTCATTCCAACATTTTCCTCTTGGGACTCATCCGCGTGAAAAATATCATAGTACGACCAACCTGCCAGTTCAACTAAATCTCCTTCTTTGGGAATCAGCATATCCGGATGCCGCTGGCGCCATGTTGGCGTAATCTCGCAATGAATCATCTCAATATCAAAAACTATATCATCATCTCCGTCAAAACGATGGATGTTCCTAACCTTGCCCCTTAAAACAACCCCGACACCCACATTGTACTTTCCCGAGGCTAAGTCACCGGCCCGCGCCGCCACGACTGAACCGGGAAAATTCATTCTATGTTTCATTAGAAAAATTGTGATGGGAGCTAATCTTTTGAACTTCTCTAAAGGAATATCCTCAGGAAAATCCCCGTATAAAATTGCGTCTTCGGGAAGAACAATCGCTTCTTTAACTTTGATGGGGAGTTCGCTGACGCTAGCCACCCGGTTTAAAGCAAACGCTATTTGCCGAGTTATCACTCGAACCATCTCCGCGGGATCCCCCGCGCAATAAATGTGAAGGGGAAATTGATTGAAAACGTACGCTAAATGATCGAGTACCGCGTTTGCGCTCACGCCGCGACCGGGATCGCGCTTTAGAGTCGCGACTGCGCCAAACAATCTCGGTAAAATATCCCGGATTTTCCCTTCTAATTGCAAAGACTCCTGACGCAAAGTCTCCGCTATTTGCGCAATTTCGGCCTTTTGCTCAAGCAATTGCTGATCCGGTGGCAACGCGTAAGATTTGGCGTAAAACGCCGGCAATAATCCGATAACAACAACCAATGCCATCCGGTAAGTGCCGAACAATTTCCTCATTGGCGCCCAGCGCGCTCCAGAACGATGACCTGATGCACGGGATGAATCTCCCAAAATGTGGCTCGCCACTTCTCATCCTCCTTGTCATCATGAATAAAGTCATAGTAGGACCAACCGCGCACTTCAACCAAATCTCCTTCTTGAGGAATAGCCGTATCGGGATGCCAACGCAACCACAAGGGTGTGATTTCACAGGTAATATTGTCAATGTCAAAATTAATATCTTTATCCTCGGGCGAAACATGCACATTCTTAGCTCTACCACGCAAAACAACGCCAATCTCAACATTGTAACGGCCTAAAGCGAAATCTCGCAGCTGAACCGGAATATAAACAGAGGGTTTATCCATTCTATATCGCATCAGGAATATGGCCAGGGGATCGATCTGTTTATACTCACGCAAAGAAATATTAATCGGAAAGCCTTCGCTACGCGCCGGAACGTTGGTAAGCAAGGGGGATATCAAAACAAAAATATAAGAGAGGAGACGGGCAACCTTCAATGCTTAAAAATTATACCAAGATGGAATCACTCGTCTTCTTTCTCGAGGGGGTGTTTCGCGCAGAGATCTTCAACTGTTTTGCCGGCGCAGCGATCGGGAAACTGCTTGCAATAAATCTCCCAGGCGCGGCACCACTCTCTTTTATAAAGCAATTCAACCTCAAACATGGTCTCTTTGTTTTCCCAATGCCAAGGTGTCCATTGCTCTTTCGCGCTACGTATATAATCCTTTAACTCTTCTTTGCCTCGAAAAGGCGGATTTTCTATTTCCGCGGCGCCAAACAGGGACTTTTCACTTTGGAGTCTATGCTTTATCCAATCATTAAAATCATTCAAGCCTTTTTCGCGTAGACACGTCGGCACCCGATCACAGCCGGAAACCAGATTTTCATACTCTCGTAGAATTTCTTCCAGCTTAGCCACTTTGCTTATCTCGTGGCTATAACTTACCATCGCCCTGGACCGGCTCTTTCGATTCAATACCGAGTGGTCACCCTTAAGCGAATAGGCACGAGCCGCCGATAGAGCCACAGCCCTGGGTCCGCCGGAAGACCAAGATTCCCAGACATACAAATCTTCTTGAGCAAGGTCCGTAGAATAAGATATCGCGGAAGGATAAAGTCTCAAAATTTCACCCGTCGCTTCAATTTGACTTGTGGTAATAGCGCTAATCTCCTCTTCGATGGTGGCAAAGGTAAGTCCGCTTCCCAACCGCTGATAATTGTGAATAGCGTGGCGCAATTCATGGGCAATAGTCGCAAGATACTGGATGGCCATAATTTCGGGAATCTTAGCCCCCGGAATACCAAGGACACGCAAAGCAGTATATGTCTCACGAAAAGTTTGTTGATCAATTTCCATCTTTCGATCATTATAGAGGGCAATGAAGCCGGCGACGAAGCTTCCATCCGTTACTACTATTCGCGTCTTTTCTAATTTTGTTTTTTCCTCGTCCAGGCCGGACAAACTATCAAATTTCTCTCGCACCAACTTTAAAAACTGTTTTTCTATTTTTGCCCAGTCCGGCGAGTTAGTTGGTTCAGCCAGAGCGCGCGAGGGCGCCCCGCCAAAAGCAAACACAGCAACTGCAAGAATGACTGCTTTTTTAAAGACAGACATAGGACAAGTATAGGCTCCCTACCCCCATAAAACCAGGCTTTCTTCGCGAACTCAATAGCAAGAGATGAAAAGGTAAAATCAACCTATGCAACTTCAGGTGGGAAAATTGAGTGCTATAAAAATCGCTAAGCAATTTCAAACCCCGCTTTACGTATTAGACGAGCAGAAAATCCGCGCGAACTGCAGGGATTATGTTCAAGCTTTTGCCAAACACTACCCTTTGCGCACTCACATCGCCTACGCGGCCAAGGCTTTTTTGGTTAAGGCCATTTGCCCCATCATCCAAGAAGAGGGCCTACGCCTCGATGTCGCTTCCTTGGGGGAACTAAGCACGGCTCTGGCGGCCAAATTCCCTGCCGATAAAATCTATCTTCATGGCAACTGCAAAAGCCGGGAAGAACTCAATGCCGCCTTAACACACAAAATTTACCGTATTGTCGTTGATAACGAAGATGAGTTAAACGACATCAACGAATTGGCCCGCAAGAAAAAAACAATCGCCAACATCTTACTTCGCTTGATTCCGGGCGTGGAAGCGCATACTCACGAATACATCAAGACAGGCCAAACCGACACTAAGTTTGGTATTCCCACGGAAAATGGGGTCGCGCTAAAGGTGATTCAAAAGGCGCTTAAAATGCCTAACATTAAACTTCACGGGTTCCATTCGCACATTGGCAGTCAAATTTTTGAGCTCGAGTCCTTTGTGGTCGCCTCGGAAATAATGTTCGAATTCCTGCATCAGATTCGTCTTAAAACCGGAAAAACATTTCCAGAACTCAGCTTAGGAGGAGGATTGGGCATCGCTTATTTGCCCGAACATCACCCGCCAAGTAAAGAGGAATTTGCCAAAGTCCTTTCTAAGGCAGCCATAGATTCCGCGAGAAAATTGAATTATCCCTTACCCACTCTAACCATTGAACCCGGCCGCTCCATTGTTGGCGACGCGGGCATCACGCTCTATACTATTCGCTACATAAAACCGATTCTGGGAGAAAGAACCTACGTGATTGTCGATGGCGGTCTATCGGATAACCCCAGACCCGCGCTCTATGGCGCAAATTATCACATGGTCGTTGCCAACCGATCGGACCAAAAAGCTGATTTTTTGTGCACTATTTCAGGCAAACATTGCGAAACCGACACGCTTTTTAAAAACGTTCATATCGCCAAACCCAAGCGGGGGGATATTCTGGCTGTTTTTTCAACCGGCGCTTACAATCACTCCATGGCATCTAACTACAACAGATACCCAAGGCCCGCTGTGGTTTTAGTCAACGGAAATAAAGCACGCGTTATCTATAGACGAGAAACGATAAAAGATTTAATGAAGCAAGACGTTTAAATGAAAGCCCAAGAAATTAGAAAAAGCTTTTTAGACTTCTTTGGAGGGCAAGGACACAAGGTATTGCCTTCCAGCTCCCTAATTCCGCAAGACCCAACACTACTTTTTACTTCGGCGGGAATGGTGCCGTTTAAAAATAACTTTCTGGGTATTGTTCAAGAACCCAAGCGAGCCGCAAGCTCTCAACTTTGCATGCGCACCACCGATATTGATCGCGTTGGCTCGACTAAAAGGCACCTTACTTTTTTTGAGATGCTGGGCAATTTTTCATTCGGGGACTACTTCAAAGAAGACGCAATCAACTGGGGATGGGAATTCCTAACCAAAACTCTGAGCATACCTAAGGACCGCCTCTGTGTCACTGTTTTTAAAGACGACAACGAAGCGGAAACACTTTGGAAAAAACACACCCCGGCCAACCGCATCGTGCGCTTGGGCGAAGACTCTAATTTTTGGACGATGGGCCCCACCGGTCCCTGCGGGCCCTGCTCTGAAATCTACTGGGACTGGACCGGTAGTCCAAGCAATGGCCACGACTGCCTGCCCGGCTGTGAAGAATGCGAAAGGTGGATTGAAATCTGGAACCTTGTATTCACGCAGTTTGATCGCCAAGAATCCGGAGAATTAAAACCTCTCGCTCAAAAAAACATCGACACCGGCATGGGTTTGGAACGCCTCACCGCCGTCTTGCAAGGAAAAAATTCCGTGTTTGAAACTGATTTGTTCATCCCTCTTTTGGCCGATGTGGAACATTTGCAAAGCGCACGGATTATTGCCGATCACGCTCGCTCGGCTACTTTTCTGGTCAGCCAAGGCATTATTCCCTCTAACGTGGGACGCGGCTATGTCCTGCGCAGATTAATTCGTCGCGCTTTAAGCCACAGCAAAAAAACCCGGCCTTTCATATACAATCTGGCCGAAGCCATAACCAAACTCTCGGCATTTTCAGATTACTTCAAAGATTACAAAGAGAAGGCCGGTTCTTTCGATCAAATATTCCAAATCATTCAAGCGGAAGAAGAAAAATTCCTGGCGACCCTAGAACGTGGCAAAGAAGTGATTCAAAACTCCATGAAAGAATTCATCCCAAAATCCGTTTTTTCCGGCGACAAACTTTTTGAGCTTTATGAAACCTATGGATTTCCTTTGGAGTTATCGGCCGAAATCGTCCAGGAAAACGGCTTCACTGTTAACGAAACAACACGACAACAATTCGAGCAAGCCAAAAACAAAGCTAAAGAAACGGCACAAAAGGGCTGGAAAGGTTCCGGTGCCGTAAGCACCGAACAGTACGCCAAAATCCAAAATACCCTCAAGATAACACAAACGCCGTTTGCCGGCTATGAACAACTCACTCTGCAAACAACCGTATCAGCTATTTTGGATCCCCAGGGTTTACCCATTCAAGAAGCAAAGCAGGGCGATGAGGTGCAAATTATTCTCGCCCAAACACCCTTTTATCCTGAAGGCGGCGGACAAGTCGGAGACCAGGGGGAAATTTCCTGGAAAAACGGCCGAGCAAGGGTTCTCGATACCCAAACCCCAATACAAAACTTAGTTATCCATCAAACAAAAATAGAGCAGGGCAAACTTACGGTAGGAGAGATTGTCACGGCTCAAGTGGATCAAGATTTTAGATCACGCACAACCCGGCACCATAGCGCGACTCATCTTTTGCACTGGGCATTGCGCGCAACCTTGGGGTCCCAGGTGCATCAGGCAGGCAGTCATGTGAGCGAAGAAAGACTGCGGCTTGATTTCACTTATCCCGGTAAACTCGATTCCCAAGTTATCGGCCAACTCGAAACTTTGGTAACCCGTCAGATTGTGGCCAAACTTGCCCGCGAGCGCGCCATCATGAACCAAGAAGAAGCCAAGCAAAAAGGCGCCATTATGCTTTTTAACGAAAAATACGGGGATCAAATTTTTGTCGTTCGCTTTGGTGAAGCGATCGAAGCTTGCGGCGGAACCCATGTCGGTAACACTCAAGAAATTGGCGCGTTTAAAGTTTTAAGAGAATCTTCTATTGGCTCCGGTTTACGCCGCATCGAAGCTATCGCGGGAGAGGCCCTGGGTGAATACATGGCTAAAGCGCAAACTGCCCAAAGCGCCCCCAAGCCTAAATTAGAAGAAAAAGAAAAATCAAAAATAGCTCAAGAAACTGTAGCCCAAGGAAAAGAAGGGGGAATGGTGGCACGCGGCCAAACAGCCAAGGGTGTGCCCTACAAAATTCAAATTCTTGAGAATCAGGATATGGAAATTTTACGCCTGCTTAATGACCGAGACCGTAAAGCAGAGGAAGCGATTGTTCTTACCATCAGCAATTACCCCAATCGCGCCGCTTTTATTATCGGCGTGTCTCAAACGCTTGTAAGCAAAGGTGTTAGCGCCCAGGCTATCGCTAAGCAACTGACACAGGCTTTAGGAGGCTCCGCCGGCGGCCGAGCCGACTTTGCCCAAGGCGGTTTCAAATCCCCCATTAACCCAAAAAACCTCGAAGATACACTGAAAGCCACCTAAAATCATAGCCCTCCAACTTTCGACCTGTATTGATACGTCTCATGGGGTCACGTCTTTACTTTTAACTTTTTAATCTATAAGATTCTTCCCTATGGCAAGATCGATACGCATTGAATACCCTGGCGCCTTCTATCACGTCTTTTCAAGAGGCAACGAAAAACGTGTAATTTTCCAAGATAATCAAGACTACAAGCAATTTTTGCAGCTCCTCGAAGAAGCCGCACTACGGTGGGAACTCAATATTCATGCCTACGCCCTCATGGACAATCACTACCACTTAGTCATTGAAACAAAGTCTGGCATGCTTTCTAAGCCAATGAGACACATTAATGGTGTCTATACACAATATTTCAACCACAGGCATGATCGAGTGGGCCATCTTTTTCAGGGACGTTTTAAGGCATTGCTAATAGAAAAAGATAGTTATCTTCTCACGCTGTCACGCTATGTGCACCAAAACCCTGCGAAGGCCAAGCTCGTTGAACATCCCGAGGAATACCCATGGAGCAGCTACCGCGCATTTCTGGACCTGGAACCCATTCCAATTTGGCTTAATACTCAAGAGACTTTAATAGAATTCGGCGACTCGGCGCAAAAACAGAAGTACAACTATAAACGGTTTGTCGAAACCGGAGACGAAATAGACCCTTTTAAAGAAGCTGTGGGACAGCTCGTCCTTGGATCAAAAGAGTTTTTCCGAGAAACACAAGAAAAAATAGAGAAAATTTGCCACCATCAAAATGAGTACTCCAATCGAAACGTTTTGCTACCCAAACTTCCCCAGGAATTGATTCTTAGCTACATAACTCGCACGTTTGATATAAAGCAAGAAGATCTGCTCGGTAGGCGATGGTCCAGGGACGTCACAAGACCCATGACAATAAAATTACTTAGGGACCAATCCAGATTACCCATAACTACCATAGCTAAATTGTTTAACATTAGTTCACCGGCAACTTCGCTGGCTATCAAAAGACTTGAAACAAAGATGAGGAAACTACCTAATCTTCAAGAACAATATTTTACTCTTACAAAAAAGCTAGTTGAAAAGTTAAAAGTAAAGACGTGACCCCACTAGTCGCACCATGAAGAGACACGGGTTGGATGGTCCCCATAGAGATTTGAACTCTTCCAAAGGCTTAAAACCAAGGGCAAGGTAGAATTGTCGCGTTCGTTCGTATTGAGAAGATTCTCGTGATGGGCTCAGAGTTTTTACGGTAATATATTCAATGCCTTTATTCCCAGCATAAGCTTCGATAAATTGAACCAGTTTTCTTCCAATTCCATTTCTGTGGAATTCCTTTTTCACTCCCATGACGTGGATTTCCGCCGTGAATTCATTGTGAATAGTTAAAGAAAGAAAACCGGCCACCACCCCTCCATGGGTTGCAATAAACATCGGCCTAGACCCAACATCCTTTATGTAATTTCGGGTTGCCGACTCTATTCCAAACCACTCTGGCAAAGATCGAAGAATCGATTCGCAAATCTGGCTTTTATTTTCTTGCACTTCCTCGATAGTCATTTTTGCCTGCAGGAAAAGGGGAACGGCTACTTTTCTAGGTAGCAGAACCGGTGATCGCGGATTGGACGGTGGAAATCAACTCGGAAGCGCGAAAAGGTTTTGTGATGTAGTCTTTAGCGCCCAACGCCTGAGCCTGTTCTCTGTACTCTCGATCACCCAAGGTAGAACAAATGATAACGGGGATACCGGCCAAGCTGGGATCTGATTTAATTTTCTTTAAAACATCAAAACCGCTCATCCCGGGCATCATCAGATCTAGAATGATAGCCTGCGGCTTCTTTTCGTGAAGCATTGCAAGCGCGGCCACACCATCTTGAGCCCCTACGCTTTCTAAGTTACCTTTTGAAAGCACGCGCGAAATAAAATCCGCTATGTCTTTCTCATCATCAACAATCAAGATCATGATGTTACCTCACCGCTAGGCGCTTTCTTCGGCAAAGGCCCGATCGCTTTCGCGATTGACGCCAGTAACGCCTCTGACACTATGGGCTTTTGAATAAAGTCTTTCACTTCCAATTTAATCCAGTCCTTAAAGCCATCATCAAAACGACGCACCGTTAACATAATTATAGGTGTTTTTCGCAAAATATCGTTTCTGCGCATGTCTTGAATAATCTCATAGCCATTTTTATTAGGCAAAAGATAATCCATAAAAATCAAGTCCGGTTGCATTGCCAAAGCAAGCTCCAGGGCCTGCGCGCCATCGGCAGTTTCGCCGATTTCGCAATCGTAACCACGCAACATAAGCTTGACTAATTTGCGCTCGTCTTCTTCGTCATCAACAATTAGAATTTTTTTAGACACGCCTACCCTCCACCAAATGCGCGAACTCCGGATTATCAATTTTGCGGGCCATGCCATTGGCAATATGAGTGTCCACGTCCGTTTCATTGGCCGAAGGCAGGGTAAAATGAAACGTTGTTCCTTTACCCACCTCAGACTCCACCCATATCTTCCCCTGATGAGCTTCGATAATGCCTTTCGAAATAGCCAGGCCCAAGCCCGTTCCGCTAATACGCTCGCCTTTTTTATTTAAAACCTCTCCTCTGGCGAACTTTCCAAAAAGCTTAGGCAAAAGCTTGCTATCAATGCCCGGACCATTGTCGCTAACCGTCACCTCCAAATACGAGTCGTCGGAACTCACGCCAATGGTTACGGTCCCTTCCTCAGGAGTAAATTTGATCGCGTTAGAAACAACATTCGTTACAACCTGAAAGATTCTATCCTGATCCATTAACGCTAAGGGCAGTTTCTCGGGAAGCTCGGTTTTTAGTTTTATTTTCTTTTTTTCGGCCGTGAATTTAAAAAGCTTCACCACCTCATTGGTCACCCAAAGCAATGGAGCGGGTTTTATGCGATATTCCATTTTGCCGGAGTCAATCTTGGCTAAATCCAAAATTTCCGTAATGAAATTGCTCAGTCGGTCAAGATTTCTATCCACCGTGTTTAACAGATCTTTCTGCTCAGCGCTGAGTGACCCCGCCTCGCTATCCAAAAGATACTGCACGTAACCTTTAGCGCCAGCTAAGGGACTTTTCAAATCGTGCGAAACCATTTGAATAAAGTGATCCTTCATTTCATCGAGTTGGGCCAAGGCGCTTGCCATATTGTTAAATTCGTTGGCTAAAATACCCAGCTCGTCACGGGAGGCAATAGGAACGCGGTATTTTAAGTTGCCCGAGCCCACCTCTTTAGCGCCATGCGCTAATTCCTGAATCGGCCTGGACATCAACGTTGAAAGCGCGAACGCGCCCAAAAGGCCCAGAATAGCCGTAACAATCGCGATCAAAAGAGACTTCTTAAAAAACATCCCAAATGCCCTATCCATTTCTTCTTGCACATAGGGTTTAGCGTAAGCCGTGGCGGCGGCATAATGATGCAATTTGCCCTGGCGATCCGCGATTTCTAGCTCTTCTTTAAATTCCATGACATCACGAAGCTTTTGGGAATCCCACTTCGCCAGTGGCGTATAAATCAACTCACCATCGGTGTGCGCCAAAATCTGGCCATCCAAGTCCGCGAAGTACGCGTAGGCGATTCCCTCCAAAGACTTCACAGTTCGAATGTAATTTAAAAGCATCACCTCGTTGTTTAAAAGCATGGATTGTTTGCAAACAGCCGCGAAGCTTCTAGACTGGGTTTTCAACTTATCTTCAATCTGACGCAGGACCAAACGCCGCTGGATAAAGAACGCGGAAACAAGCGTCGCCACAACGACGCCAAAAACCAGAAAAGACGCGAATAGACTAAATTTAGTTCGTATTTTCACCGTTACTCTCCATGCCCATCCTAAGTTTAAACCAAGTCCGGTTATTTTGCTAGGTGCAGTTTGCCGCAATCCCGAATTTAGGATAATGACGCAGAAGAGTCAGGGCAATATGTCAGACACTATTCAAAAAGAACTAGACCTTAGCCGCCGCCAGCTAGATTGCGTTTTCCAAATCACGCGCGCGCTACATGAGCAAACGGATATTGATAGCATCATCCAGCGCACGCTACTCACGACCCTTGCTATCGTAAGAGCCGAGGCCGGATCTGTTCTGCTCCACGACGCGCGCACAAAAGAACTGGTATTTAAACATGTGGTTGGCGAAAAAGCATCCGTACTGATAGGGACCTCAGTGCCGGAGGATCTTGGCATAGCGGGGGAAGTCTTTCAGTCAGGGAAACCGAAGCTCGCCGCCGATAGCAAAAAAGAATCAAGTCACATTAAAGCGCTGGACAAGGTAACGGGATTCGTTACCCGCGACATGATTACCGCTCCGCTTAAATCCATGGAAGGCAAGCCTATCGGGGTTATTCAAATTTTGAATAAAAACGATGGTACGTTTAATTCCAGCGACATGAAACTAGTTGAAATCATGGGCACTTTGGCGGCAACAGCAATTGAAAATGTTCGTTTCTACGAAACACAGCGCTTGGCCACGGTAAGCCGCGCGGTAGGCGATATCAGTCACGATCTAAAAAATATGCTGACCCCCATCGCGCTGGGCAGTAAAGTTTTAAAACTTACCTTTGACAAGATCCTGGACACACTGCCCCCTGAACGCCGGAATCAATTCGCGGCTTCCGTAAACTCCATCCTAGAGTCCATGAACGTAAGCGCCGTGGCGGTTCAAGAACGAATGAAAGAGATCACAAATTGCGTTAAAGGCATTGTCACCCAGCCTAATTTTGAAAGCGCCTCGATTAATGATGTTGCCAAGGGGGTTCTGGGCACTTTAAAAACAAGCGCTGAAAATAAAAATATCGCGTTGCAGTCATTTCTGGAAGAAAATATTCCAAAAACACTGCTAGACACAAAGCAGATATACAACGCGCTTTATAACTTGCTTGACAACGCTTTGGGAGCAACCCCGAAAGGAGGAAAAGTGGCCCTGCGAACAAGCTCACAGCAAAGCGGGGTTTTTCCAAAAGGCAACTGCCTAATCATCACGATAGAAGATTCGGGAAGCGGGATACCCAAGAACGTCTTAGACAATCTATTCACCGATCAGGCCCTCAGCACCAAACTTGGCGGCACCGGTTTTGGCACGCGAATTGCCAAAAATGTTATTGACGCGCATAAAGGGAAAGTTGAAGTTACCTCTGAAATCGGCAAGAACACGATATTTACTATTAAACTTCCAATAAAACAATGATCTCGCGTGCCATCGCCCTCTGCTTATTGGCATTTGGCGCTTTCGCTCAAGCAGATCCCGCCGGAGAAACGGTTACTTATCGCAATCAGCCCATGGCTGGGAAATTTTTCGCGACGACCAAACATGCGAAACAATTTATCTACGAAACCCCCGCGAGTGACCCCACCCAAGAACCCTTTAACACGGTTTTGTTTCAAGGGAATGCTCCCTTGGCGGATTTTTCGCTCGATATAGCCGTCCTCCAAAATAAGCAAGAACTTCCAAATTGGCGACCAACGAAACTCAAAATTTATCCTAACGGAAGATTTTGGGGGAAATTAAAACTTGAAAATGTAGCTCATGGATTTGTTCAACTGCGGGTAACACTCAGCGCTAACCAATACCCGGGGGAAATTATCATTTACAGCGTTGAAACTTTTCTTGATTCCGCGCAACACGAAAGCAAGGAACCCAAACCCGCGCGCAAATCCTCAGTTATTAAAGAATTTAAGCCGCAACCAAAACCTATGGTTTTTGAGCGCTTAGCTTGGAAGGCGCTGGCTCCGCGTGATCCTTACGAGCAACACATTCCCTACCGCTTCACTCAACACCATACATCGGGCAAACGCACTTTCAAACTTGAGGATTCAATCATTGAAATGCAATTGATCCAAGAATTCCACCAGGAAGGCCGCGGCTGGAGCGACATTGGATACCATTTTGTTATTGACGGAGCAGGCAGAATCTTTGAAGGCCGCCCAACGGACGCGCTTGGCGCTCACGTCAAAGACGAAAACCAAGGAAACATAGGCATCTCCCTCATGGGT
>Ga0209515_10005588_pt1 | contig 16183 bp, 18 predicted proteins | sample Subgroupgradi54m_FD_187454 | JGI IMG/M metagenome (GOLD analysis project Ga0209515, IMG submission 187454) | Subsurface groundwater microbial communities from S. Glens Falls, New York, USA - GMW60B uncontaminated upgradient, 5.4 m (SPAdes)... ...
CCGGCGCGTACAGCCGCAAAGTGGAGCCCGGCGACATCATCATCATCCCGACCGGCGTGGGTCATGGATGGAGCCAGATCACCGATCACGTCACGTATCTCAGTGTCCGGCCCGATCCCGATCGTGTGTTGCCGGCCGGCTACGTCTACCCGTTGCTGCTGAAGAATCTGCCGCCGCCAGCCAAATAACGAACGCGATGACGTTGCGCCCGCTGAGCTACGTGACATCGGACGGTCATTGAGATCGGTGAGGAGCTCTGCGATCCGGGCGTTCAACGCGGCCAGGGTGAAGAACGTCTCGTTCCGCAGCCGCGCGAGAATCCAGCGTTCGGCGACTTGCACGGCGACCTCGACCTTGGCCGTGTCGCGGGGCTTCGCCGGCCGTGCGGGGACTGTCTGGCCTGAGCCGGAAGCCGACTCTCCTGAACGTTTTGCACGAAATCTGGGTCGCCGAAAACCCTCGTGACCGGCGCAGTGGCGGGCATGGTACAGTGATGCAACTTCAGTCCATGGCGCGGGAGCTTGTAGCCGACGACCGGCCCTGGAACGGAACGCTATGCCCGTCCCAGCCATCATCAAGCCGAAGTCGACCGGCAAGGTCGACACCGAGTTCCTCGATTTTGACGCTGATAATCCCAGACTGATCGAGGAGGGAATCAAGAAGCCAACTGACGCGCAGATCATCCGCGCGCTGGCCGACACGGCGGACCTGTCGGAAATTGTCGAGTCAATCGCTTCAAATGGCTACATCGATATTGAGCCGCTGATCGCGCAACGGGTCGGCAATCGCTATCGGGTTCTCGAAGGCAACCGCCGCCTCGCCGCGATTCGTGTTCTGCTGGACCCGGACCTCGCGAAAGGCAGTGGGGTTTCCGTTCCGCCGCTCAGCAAAGAAGCGCGCGCGAGCCTCAAGACCGTCACCGTCTATGCCGTCACCGACCCAGACCAGGCGCGAGACTTCATCGGCTTTAAGCACATCAACGGTCCGCATAAATGGGACGCCCACGCGAAGGGCCGTTTCGCCGCGGAGTGGTACAGGAAGGAAAAGAAGAACGGTCTGACGCTTGAGAAAATCGCGCAGCGCCTGGGCGACAAGCACGACACCGTTGTGCGTTTGGTGAACGGCATTTTCGTGCTCAACCAGGCGGAATCGGCCAAGGTCTTCTCGATGGACGACCGGTATCCCGGGCGCAAGTTCGCCTTCTCGCACCTCTACACGGCACTGACGCGGCCCGGCTATCGCAACTTCTTGGGATTGCCCGACGAGTGGCGTGCCGTCGATCCTTCGCCGAACCCGGTGCCGCGAGACAAGGTCGAGAACCTCGGCAAGGTCATGACGTGGCTGTACGGCTCGAAGTCGGACGACATCGAGCCGGTGGTGACGTCACAAAATCCGCACATCAAGCAATTGGGCCAGGTGCTGCAAAATCCTCGCGCGCGGGCAACGCTGATTTCTCGATCGAGTCTCAGCGAGGCGTTCATCCAGGTCGAACCGAAGAGTATGCGGTTCGAGACCGCGTTGATCAACGCGAAGTCCGAAGCCGAAAGCGCGTTGGGGCAGATATCCGGTTTTGATCCTGCGGACATCACATTGCTGGAAGCGGGCGAGGAACTCAAAACGACAAGCGATTCTCTCTTCTCAGCAATGACCGACCGCGCAGCAAAAGCCAAGATCCGCGCGAAGAAATAACGTCGTGCTCTCCATACCGGATCGCACCCAACATGTGACGATGCTCGCTGATTGGGTCGAGCTCAATGCACTGCATTCTCCTGATGGGCGGATTGGATTCGGCACGCTCGTTTCCGCATCCGACATGGCGACCGAGGAGCAGGACGAGGACATCGCCGACGAGGATGTCCGGCAGGACGACCTTGTCGTGTCCGTGCAGGCAGAAATAAACGAACGTCGTAAGGTGGTCGGCCCCGACTATCCGTTCTCGGTGGACGGAAACGGAGCCGCGATGCAGATGGTTGCAGACGTCACTCCTGTAGGCGCCATCTACCTGTTCTGCCTGTTTCTATCGCACGCTGCGGTGCGCACGATTATCCCGGAGGAACTGGCGCCGGAAGTCGACAATGACGTGCGCGACCTCTTTCAAGTCTGTGCGACGATCGCGGCCGCTGGGTACGTTGAAGGGATCGGAACGTCCTTCGGCTGGCCCAGACCGGACGGTGCGGAGTTCTTAGCGGCGCTGCAACGCATTTATGCACTATTCGGTGACGGCACGCCGGTGGATGAACCGCCACCGGCAGCGCCTGACGATGTGAAAGACGACGGGATCGACGTCATCGCTTGGCGGCCGTCGCCTGATGGCTTGCCTGGAACGCACTATTTGGTGGGCCAAGTGGCGTCGGGAAAGAACTGGCGTGGCAAGACCGTCAAGGCTTATATGGATTCGTTCCACCAGTATTGGTTCACGCGGCAACCAGCTTCGCCAGCCTCGCCGGCGATGTTCATGCCGTTCTGCCTTGAACCGAAAGCGAACGAGGACTTCGACCGTCAAGAGATTGCCGTCGACCACATGCAAAAACTGGTGAACCAGTTCGGAATTCTGGTGTATCGCTATCGGATGGCGAGTTACGCCGCCAGAGGCCTGAAGGTCAACGCGGAGTCAGGCCATTTGATCGAGCGCTTGGACGAACTTCCTCGCGTGGCGCAGTGGGTCCGCGACTATTCGGACAGACTGAGAGCGGCGACGAACTGATGATCCGTCACCGCTTCCATTCGATTTGCCCGTACTTCGCGATGTTCCCAGAGACGTTTGTCCGCCGGAACATTCACGCGTGGTCGCGTCCGGGCGATCTGATCTTGGACCCGTTTTGCGGGCGCGGGACGACGGTCTTTGAAAGTCTTCTGAATGGACGTCGCGCCATTGGATGCGATACGAATCCCGTGGCGTACTGCATCTCGAGCGCGAAGGCGAACCCGCCGACGCTGCACGCCGTTCAAGCGCGAATCACGAAGCTGCAGTCCAGATTTCGGAATTCGAAGCCGAGAGGCGCAGAACTTACGGACGAATTCTTCACGCTCTGTTTCCACGACGAAACGCTGCGTCAGCTCCTCTTTCTGAAGAAGGCGCTGAAGTGGCGCGAGGATGAGACGGATTGCTTCATCGCCGCACTCGCGCTCGGCTGCCTTCACGGCGAGAGTCATCGAACGGAATGGTGTCTGAGCAATCGGATGCCGCGCACGATCAGCACGAAACCGGTGTATTCCGTGAAGTGGTGGCGCAAACATCATTGCTTGGCGCCGAAGCGAGACGTGTTCGCAATTCTGAACGGCCTCGCGCGTTACCGCTACGAATCGCCTCTTCCGACATTAAAAGGGCGCGTCGTCGAGGGCGATGTTCGCCGCGCATCGACGCTGCTACGGTCGTATCGCGAGAGGGTCAAGCTGGTAGTCACTTCGCCGCCCTACCTCGACATCACGGACTATCACGAGGATCAGTGGCTGCGGCTATGGCTTCTCGGCGGGCCGTCTAAGCCAGTCACACGGCAGGGCAAGGATGATCGGCACCGTGGAACGACAACGTACTGGCAGTTCCTGCGTGAAGCCTGGAAGGGCGTCGTGCCGCTGCTACAGGACTCTGCGCAAGTCGTGATCCGTATCGGTGGAACGCGGCTGGCCGAAGAGGAATTGCGCGTCGGTCTTCTTGAATCGCTAAACTCGACCGGGAGAAAATTCAAGCTCGCCGAGGCGAGATCGACGTCCATTAAGAACGGTCAGCGAAGGATATTTCAAACGGAACCCGACAAAGCCTCGATCGAGCACGATTTCCGCTTCAAATTGGCTTAGGCGACGAGCGCCCGATGGATCCAAAATCCGTCGCGCCCGGCTTCGTAACAACTGATCACCGGCGTGTCGGCGGCCACGTGGAAGCGGCGCCTGGCCTCCGCGATTTCCGTCCACAGACGGTCCGGCTCGCCGGCGGGGATCTGCCGAATGCGCGGCCGTTCCCCCAGGCCCACCGTGAATCCCAATTTCCAGGTGCGTTCGCCGAGCTCGAACGCGAGCAACAGACAGGACGGCGGCGCAGTAGACTCTTCGGTACGGGTCATGGTCGTCATCGTTCCGCTCCGTTGTTGTGTAGAAACTCAAGGGAAGCGTAACAACCATGACCCGCGTTCGTCACCCGCTACATAGTTTCTCGCCCATACGGCCAGCGCCGAAAGAGGCGGTGACTTCGTAGACGCCGATGCGGACGCCGGGCTGCAGGTGCACCGCTGAACTGGGGCGATTATAGCGGCCGGCCCTTGGGACGAGCGAAATCCTCGCCCCGCGGACACACCTCGTACGGGCTACTGTTTGTATTTCGGAACCTTGATGCGACCCTCCCAGAGGCTCTTGTTATTTTCCTCGCAGGAGTACTCCATCATTTCCCAGTCAGGTCGCAGGGTGAAGGTCCGCGTGTTCTTCCACGACGTGGTGAAGGTTTTCGGGTCGTCGACAATCACTTCGTAGGCGATGTGGCCGCGGTCGGGCCGCGAGAAGCGCTGGATCAGGTGCAACTGATCGCTGTGCGGATGGCCGATCGTATCCAGGCGGGTCTTGCCGTTGAAGTTGACGGTGTCGATGACGAGCGTGTCGCCCTCCCAATGACCCACGGAGTCGCCGAACCAGGTGGGGATGCCCTTGCCGTGCGGACGGCCGTCGACGGGGATGACGTTGAACCAGGAGTTCTGTTCGAAGAGGAACGCGAAGTACTTGTCGCTTTGCATGATCTGCATCGGCTCCGGCGTGTTGACGGAGCGGGTCATGCCGAAAGGGAGGCAGGCGCCCGTGTAGTCGCCTTCCGCCGCGTCGTACGTCTTCCACTCGGCGGCTCCCCACGGCGTGAAGGGAAGTTCCGGAGTGCCTTTTTGATCTTTGCCGTCCCTGGTCATGTCCGGCACGTAGGCCTTCTGCCAGACACCGCTGAAGTCCACTTTGCCGGAGGCGGTTCGGGGCGCCGGTCCGGTGGGCGGATGAAACTCCGGCTGCGCCGCAGCGCCCGCGGGGACAACGGCCGCCATCGCCAAAACCGCCAGCAGGCTCGCGGCGAAATGTTGCGTCACGGATTCTCCTATGGCTTTGGCGGCGGTGGATTATCGCCACCCGAGGAACCGGCAAAGACGCTCCGGCCGTCAGGGAGCTTGACGAAGCGCGCGTTGCAGGTCTTCGAGCCGTCCTTGGCCAGCACGCCATCGATGGTGACCGGGTCACCCACCTTCAAGGAGTTCACGCTCCAGCCGTTCCGCGTCAGCGTATTGGGAGGACCACCTTCGCACTGCCAGCGCTGCAGGCTGCCCTGATCGTCCTTCATATCCAGGTACACCCAGATGTGCGGATTCGCCCACTCGAGTTTCGTCACGGAGCCCTTCAGCGTCACGGGCTTGTTCGCATCGAATTCGGCGGCGAAAGAGTGGTGCGCGGATATTGGCTGGGCGACCACGGAGACGAGGAGGCCAACGCCAATCATGAAGTGCTTCAGTTTCATAATTGGCACCGTACAACCGAAGCCCCCGTGGAAGCAAGAATGAAATGCTAATCTGGCCGGTGCGAACTACGCCGACGACAAGGATAAGCTGGATCTGTATCTGCCGGATCGCGGCCCCGACAAGGCCGGCGCTACGGGCGGGCTGCCCGTCATCGTGTCGTTCTACGGCGGCGCGTTGACCGCGGGCGACAAGAATCAGCAGGCGTTCATCGGTCAGCGATTCGCCGCGGCCGGGATCGCGACGGCCGTCGTCAACTATCGCCTGTCGCCAGGCGTGATGCATCCCGCGCACATTCAGGATGCGGCCGCATCGTTCGCGTGGGTGAAGCGGCACATCGCCGAATACGGCGGCAATCCGGACCAGGTGTTCGTCATCGGCCATTCCGCCGGCGCGTACCTCGTCGCGCTTCTCTCGACCGACGAACGCTACGTCGCCGCCCAAAAGCTCGCGCTCCGCGACATCCGTGGCGTCGTTCCGGTCAGCGCGTTCTACTGGGTCGAACGCTCGGGCGTCGCCCCCGATCGCGACAAGCGCGTGTGGGGCACCGACGAAAAAGTCTGGGTCGACGCATCGCCCGCGCATCATCTCCACGCCGGCTTGCCGCCCACGCTCATCCTTTACGCGGACGGAGACGACGAGTGGCGGCGTCAGCAGAACACAGAGGCGGCACAGGCGATGAAGAACGCTGGTAATGCCAACGTCACCGTCGCGATGGTCAAGGACCGCACCCACAACACCATCTGGAGTCACATCGCCGCGGACGGCGACGAAGCCGCCGACCGTATCATCCAGTTCATACGTGCGACAACGGCTTCGCGCGAATCGACGCGGTGAGGGCAGGCTGGACGGGCGGATCGTCGTCCCCGCGTGGCTCAGCGTTTCAGCTTCTCTGCGATATAGGCCTTCACGACGTCGTGGACGAAATCCTGGCAGGCCTCGCCCGTCCCGGCGTCGTACTTCCCGTCGTTGGTGATGTTGTTGGACAGCACGCGGATGCCGAGGAACGGGATCTGGAACAGCCCGGCGATTTGAGCGGCCGAGGCGGCCTCCATCTCTTCGGCGGCGGTGCCGAACTGGTCGTGGAAGTACTGGATGCGATCGATCTCGCTGTTCCAGATCTCACTCGATCCGATCACGCCCTCGACCACTCGGCCCTTCGTATACGTGCCTCGAACATTTCTGGCTACGGCGAGCAGCCCTTCGTCGCCGTGGAAACGGCGCATTGTGCGTGCACTCGGATCCTGGCCGGCGCTGCCCTCCGAACGCATCAGGTCGAGGGGATTCCAGTCCGCGAAATTGCTTCCCTCACCGCGCGCGCGGTTCCCGGTCTTGAACGAGCCGAGGTTGACCGCGTCCGTGCCGAGGACGATATCGTAGACGTGCAGATCGGGCTGGTGTCCGCCGGCGGTTCCCTGATTGATGATCGCCACGGGATGGTACCGTTCCGCTGCGAGCGCGGTGGCTGCCGCGGCGTTCTCCATGCCCTTGAGCGTCTTTGAGATCACCACGGGATAGCCGGCGATCGTGCCGCTCCAGAAGGTCCAACCCTGGACTTTCTCCTCCGTGACGTTCTCGAGCACGCCGGCCAGCTTTCTAATCTCCAGGTCCATCGCGCCCTGCACGACCACCGGGCGCAGGGCGGTGGACGCACGTGGTGGCGTCGCGGCGTCCCGCGTGACGCACGCCGTCAGCAACGCACCGGCCAATATCGTCAACACACACAATTTCCAAACGTTTCGTAGGAGCCGACCTACGTGTCGGCCCCCGGGCGGACACACGGGTCCGCCCCTACGAACAAATCTTGAAACGGCTTCTACCGGTCGGTGCGCCACGCGCGGATGGTAGCATGCGCGAAACATCCATGACTCAGCCTCACGCGCCGCGAGATCGCGCACTCTACGCCGACGTGATCGGCGGCGTGACGACGTTCTTCACGATGGCGTACATCGTGGTCGTCAATCCCGGCATTCTTGCCACGCCCGGGACTGGTATGCCGTTCTCCGGCGCGATGACCGCAACGGTGTTGATTGCCAGCAGCATGACGCTGCTGATGGGCCTCTATGCGCGCCTGCCGTTCGCGGTGGCGCCGGGCATGGGCCTCAACGCCTTCTTCGCGTTCACCATCGTGCTGCAAGGCAACGTGCCGTGGCAGACGGCGCTCGGCATGGTCTTCTGGTCCGGTGTGCTGTTTCTCGTCGTGTCGGCGACACCACTGCGGGAGCACATCGCGGCGGCGATCCCCGCGCCGCTTCGGTCCGCGGCGGCGGCGGGCATTGGGCTGCTGCTCACGTTCATCGGCCTGCGAAACGCCGGGCTCATCGTGGGCGATCCGGCCACGCTGGTGCGCATGGGCACGCTCGATCACCGCGCGGCGTTCCTGCTGCTGGGCGTCCTCGTCGCGGTGGCGCTGATGCGACGGAGCAATCCGCTGGCGTTCCTGGCGGCGATTTTCTCGGTGACCGCGCTCGCCTGGACGCTGGGGTACGCGAAGCCGCCGGACAACCTGGTCAGCGCGCCGGATTTTTCGTCCGCGTTCCTGGCGCTCGACATCCGAGGCGCGCTCAAGCTCGCGCTGCTCCCAGCGATTGTCGCCATCCTGTTCACCGACCTGTTCGATTCGCTCTCGACGTTCATCGGCGTCGCCAGCGCGTCTGGTCTCACAGAAACGGACGGCCGTCCCATCAACCTGCGTCGCGGCCTCATCGTCGACGCAATTGCAACGCTCGGATCCGGCCTGGCGGGCACGTCGCCGGGAACCGCGTACGTGGAGAGCATCGCGGGAATTCGCATGGGCGCCCGGACAGGCCGCGCCTCGGTGGTGACGGCGGTCTGCTTCGTGCCGTGTTTCTTCCTCGGACCGCTGGCCGCGGCGGTCCCCGGCTACGCGACGGCGGCCGTACTCATTCTCGTCGGCGTATCGATGTTCCAGTCAATCGCGACGATTGATTTCTCGTCGATCGAGGACGCACTGCCTGCGTTCGTCACGGTGGTGCTGATCCCGCTCACGCTGTCCATCACGCAGGGCATCCTCTGGGGCTTCCTGCTGCACGCGCTGCTCTATGCCGTCGCGGGACGTTGGCGGGAGGTGAACCTGACGCTCTGGATCCTCGCGGCGCTGTCGGCGGGACTGCTGCTGCTCGGGCATTGAGCGGTCTGGGCGATCCGTGAAAATTCGGAGTCTATATCCGAATTTTCATGGTAGCCTGTCCAAGTGTCTGCCCGCCTCCGCCCCAGTCGCCTGCGCGAACTCGAAGCCGCGGCGCGCCGGTCTCCGGTGACCGCGCTCCTCGGCCCTCGGCAATGCGGTAAGACGACGCTGGCGCGGCAGTTCGCGAAGCGACAGGACGCCGTCTTCTTCGATCTCGAGTCGCCAGGCGATCTGCGCCGTCTCGAAAACCCGGACCTCGTCCTCGGACGCGAGCGGCGTCTCGTGGTGCTCGACGAGATCCAAGCACGGCCCGACCTCTTCAATGTCCTGCGGGTGCTGGTGGACCGCCAGGGCCGGCCGCCCCGGTTTCTCATCCTCGGCAGCGCGTCACCCACATTGGTCCGCGGCGTGTCTGAAACCCTTGCCGGCCGAATTGAGTTCGTGGAGCTGACAGGCTTCGACCTGCAGGAGGCCGGTACCGACTCCTGGGAGCGGCTCTGGATTCGCGGCGGCTTCCCCCGCGCGTTCCTCGCACGATCGTTGGAGGACAGCGTCCGCTGGCGCGAGGGATTCATTCGCACGTTTCTCGAGCGCGACATCCCGCAGTTGGGCATCACGATTCCGGCCACGGCGATGCGTCGCTTCTGGACGATGCTGGCGCACTATCACGGCCAGACGTGGAACAGCTCGGAGCTGGCGCGATCGATGGGGCTGTCCGACAAGACCGTGCGGACGTATCTCGACATCCTCACCGGAACGTTCATGGTGCGTCAGCTGCAGCCATGGCATGCGAACGTGGAAAAACGTCAAATCAAGGCGCCGAAGATTTTTCTGCGCGACTCTGGAATCCTGCATAGCCTGCTCGATCTCCACGACCGGCGAGCCCTGCTCGGACACCCGCGGGTCGGTGCGTCATGGGAGGGATTCGCCATCGAGCAGGTGCTCGCGGCAGTCAGACCAGCGGAGGCGTACTACTGGGGGACCCACGGCGGCGCGGAGCTCGACCTGTTCTTCATCGTCAACGGCCGGCGATATGGCGTGGAAGTGAAGTTCAACGAAGCGCCTGCGATCACGAAGTCGATGCGCACGGCGATCGACGACCTCTCGCTCGATCATCTATGGATCGTCTATCCGGGCCGACATCGTTATCCTGTGGATGAGCGAATCACCGCGTGGCCGCTCGAAAGCGTCGGTGAGTTGCCTGCAGCGCTGCGACTCGACGGCCGGCCGCGAAAAAAGAAGCCGCGAGTTACTTGATCGGCACGCGTGCCTTCAGCTCGTCGAACCAGTGCTGCACGATCACCATCTGAGGGCGGGCCGCCTCCGTGGCCACAGTCGAAGCTGGGAAGTTGAAGAGGAACCGTCCGTCCGGCGCCACGTCGTAGGCAGATCCCGCGTTTGGCGGCCACTTGACGATGGCTGCCGGCTGACCCGCGACGAAGGCCGATCCGGTCTTGACAGAGACCGACATGAGAGCGAGGGCGGCGCGCCCCGGTCCTGTGAGATCGTTGAGACCCGCCGAGCCACCGTTGAAGAAGAACAACTCGCGGCCGTTGCTCCCCCATCGCGGCTCCGCGCCCCCGTCGGTCGAAATCTGCCAGCGACCTTTCTCGACGTCGGGAAAGGGCCGCGCGTAGACTTCAAAACGCCCCGATTCGTTCGATTGATACGCCATCCAGTGACCGTCGGGTGAGACCACCGCGTGGTACTCGTCGTACGGCGTTGCGAGCAGTGGGCGCACCTCAGGCGACGGCCCGATCGTCGCGATCATGATGTCGTTTCCCGTTTTGCCCGGTGCCACCATCAGGATGGCCCGTGCACCATCAGGTGAAAATGAACTGACGGCGACAAGCCCGTCGGCCTTCACCAACATCTGCGGCTGCCCGGTGCCGTCTGCTGCCTGGCAGAACGCTTCTCGATCAATGACGTAGCACACGCGCCGGCCATCCGGGGTCCAGATCGGATAACCCGCCTTGCCAGTGAAGGTGAGGCGGGTGAGCGCGCCGCGGGCGACGTCCAGCGCCCAGATGTCGGGGCCCGCGACGGCCTGCCGTGAGTTCGCTGCCGTCGACCCATTCGATCGCTCGGTAGCGGAGTCGATCGTCACTGCCACGCGCGTGCCGTCGGGTGACACCTTGACGGGCGCTGCCCCGTTGTTCGAGACATACCCTCGAATGGGTGCGGTTGCGCGTTCTTCTTTGCCTTGCCGGTCGACCCAGACGAGTGTCCGATCGGTGGATCGAAGCGCGAGGCCGGGAACGAAGACGAGCGACCCTGACGCCGACCAGGCTGCCTGCGCGGCTCCTGTGCTCGAAGCAGTCAGGACCCCCTGTTGGAAAGGGACTGGACCGCCTGCAACCGCCAGCCGCGTTTCGTCAAACGGCAGCGCAAACAGGGTCCCGTCGCGCGAGTACACCAGGTGACCCGTCGGCAGCACGTGACCGTCGGTGCCGCCGTTGACGAGCACCGTTCGGCGGCCCGTCTTCAGATCCTGAACGACGATAGCGGCATCGTCCCACGTACCTCCGCTTGTGCGCAGCGTGAACAGCACCGCTCGTCCACCCGCAACGAGTTGAGGACCGTGTGCCCGTTCCGCCTTCTTCGCGTCCACGTTCACCAGAAGTTTCGGCGGTCCGCCGTTCGCCGGCACCTCGACGATCCCGCGTGGCTCGTCCTGGCCAAGCAGGATTCGGTCGCCGACCCACGACGCCCCGTTCGGGAGCTGGGCGGCGCATAGTGTGACGGGCGTTCCACCTGTGATCGGAACTTTCCTGAGTTGGTTGCCGGACCAGAACGCAACCCATTGTCCATCGGGTGAAAAAACTGGCTCGGCGGGATCAGATTTCTCTGTGCCTGAAATCGGCGCTGCCGTCAGCTCCTGCATCGTGCGCAGGTTGAGCTGCGAATTGGCGACGTACGCCAGGCGCCTACCGTCGGGCGACAGCGCCACGATGTGCCGGCCGGTTCGCGTGAACGCCTGGCCTTCGGGCAACTCGATCGTGAACCGCGTGACGACGGGCGCCACGGGAGCCTTGGGCCAGAGGACCCACGCCACCGCTGCGGCGGCGAACGCCGCGCCGGCCGTGAGCACAGAGCCGACGCGCAGGATACGGTCACGCGTGCTGCGCTTCGTTGGCGCCTGCGGTTTGTTCACGGTCGCTTCCGGCGCTGCGCTCCGCGCCGCCACCCACTCGAGCTGGCGCATCAGATCGCGCGCCGTCTGCCATCGCTCCTCTGGATCCTTCGACAGACAGCGCGCGACGAGCTCGTCGAGCATCGGCGGCATTGCGGGCAGGAACGACATCACACGCGGTGGATCGTGATCGAGGATCGCGCCGATCAGGCTCGCCTGGCTCTTGCCATCGAACGGCCGGCGTCCGGTCAGCATCTCGTACAACACCGCGCCGAACGCGAAGATGTCGGTGCGCGCGTCGATGTCCTTGCCCTCGATCTGCTCCGGCGACATGTATTGCAGCGTCCCGAGAATCATCCCCTTCATCGTCAACGGCGAGCTCATCGTGGGCATCGAGAGATCCGCGAGGCTCACGAGGCCGTGTCCGAGTCCGTCGCCGCCGTCACCGCTGCCGCCGCCTCGCGCGCCGCCCACGCGCGTGAGCCGCGCCAGACCGAAGTCCAGTAACTTCACCAGCGGTGCGCCCGACGCCGCCGACGCGGCCGAGGCCGCTTTCGTCAACATCACGTTGCCCGGCTTGAGGTCGCGATGCACGATGCCCTGGCGATGCGCCCGATCGAGTGCGCTCGCGATCGGAATCGCGATGCTCAGCGCCTCGTCCACGGTCATCGGCGGCGACGCGGCACTCGGGGTTGCAGGTGACGCACCCAGCGGTTCGTTTGATTGCGCGTCAGGTCGAGAGGCGGATGCGCCACGCGTCGGGCGGCCGGGGCCGCGCGCGAGTCGGGCGGCAAGCGTCTCGCCCTCGAGGTACTCCATTACTAGGAAACGAACTACATCATGGCTAATGGCTGAGGGCTGATGGCTAATGGTTGATGACTGATGGCGCGCTGGTGCGTCAGGGTTGGGTGCTTCGCCGATGTCGTACAGCGTGCAGATGTTCGGGTGATTGAGCGACGAGATCGCGCGCGCCTCGCGCTCGAACCGTTCGCGCGACTGCGGATCCGCAGCCACGCTGCTCGCGAGCACTTTGATGGCGACGATGCGATCGAGACGCGTGTCGCGGGCCTTGTACACCTCGCCCATGCCGCCTGCCCCGAGCGGAGCCAGGATCTCGTACGAGCCGAGCTTCGTTCCACTCGCGAGACTCAACAGGCCACCTCAGGCGAAGTCGAGGGGACAGCCTGCCCTGAGCGACGTCGAAGGGCACCGATGGCGGCGAGGACTTCGTAGGGGCCGAGGCTGTGCCCGCCGTCGGGGTCGGCATTGAGAAAGCAAGGGGAGTATAGCTCTACGTCCCGCGAACGATCCGCGTCAGATCGTCGTAGACATGGCGGCGATGAGCGACCGCCATCACTCGAACGGCGCGACGAGATCGGTCGATGTCATACACAATCCTGAAGCGCCTGACCCGGAACCGCCAGAGCCCCTTCAGCTCGCGATCGAGCGGCGCGCCGATTGATGGGTCGGCGCCGATGGCGCGGAGCGCCGACTTGACCGGCCGCTTGATGTCGGGAGGGAGATGGCGAAGCACTTCCGCCACGTGAGGCGGGATGTCGAGATCGAAGGGCGCCATCTACCGCGCGCGCTTCTTTGCGGGCACCAGCGGTTCGCCGAAGACGTCCTCGAACGAGAGACCCTTCACGTGCTTCGCGTAGAACCGGCGACTCTGTCGAATCTGCTTCATCATGGCGGGGGCGCTGAGGATGTCGAGTGTGTCCCGCTGGCGGCGATACTCCTCGTAATTCACCAGCATGGCCGCAGGTCGACCGTTCCGGGTCACGACGATCTCCTCCTCCCGCTCGGCCACGCCGGTGACGAGTTCGGAAAGGCGGGCTTTGACCTCGGAGATCGGCAGCGTCCTCGACATGGCGTCACTCTAGCGATGACCATAATTCTGGTCAACTTGACGGCCCGAGAGTGGAAATGCCGGGACGATCAGGCCGATGACAGGCGTCTGGTGGAATTCACGCGGGGATTTCTCTGAGGGTGACTATGGCGATGACCGGGGTACACTAACCTTGTGAGTGTGGACCGCCCCTTGGTTGACGCGCTGGTCGCCTCGTTGACGGGGCACGATGGCGTCGTGTCGGCGTATCTGTTCGGCAGCGAGGCGCAGGGCCGCGCGCACCGGGAGAGCGACGTTGACGTGGGTGTACTGCTCGATCGGCATGTCTATCCACGGGCGACCGATCGCTTCGAAGCTCGCCTGCGCGTGATCGGTCGTCTGCAGTCGGCTGTTGGGCGCGAGGTGGACATCGTGATTCTCAACGACGCTCCGCCTCAACTGGTTCGTCACATCATGACCGGTGGACACCGATTGATGCTGGCGGATCCGGCACTCGACCACGCGCATCTCCGCACAATGCTTTCGCGCGCAGCCGATCTCGAACCGTTTCTGAAACGCGCGCGCGCGGTGAAGTTGGCGGGGCTGGCCCCATGACCTACCTCGTCGAGCGGCTCGCCGAACTTCGGCGCCATGTGGACCATCTGCGCGAGATTGGTCCCCGCGTGACCAATCGGGTCGCGATCGAGCGTGACCTGTCGCTCCACAACGATGTGATGTTCTCGCTGCTGATGGTCGCGCAGCTCGTGGTTGACCTGGCGGGGGAATTGTCGGCGCGGCGAGGCGATCGCTTCGAAGACTACACGGAGGCCATTCGCAACCTCGCGCGCGACCCGCGCTTTCCCGCCGACCTCGTTCAGGAACTCGAACGCGTCCCCGGGTTCGCAACGTGGTGATCCACGAATACGTGGCTCTCGATCTCGACCGGGTCGTCAACGCCCTGCGTCGTCTTGACCCTATCGATCGGTTCATCGCGATCGTCCGCGACACCGAAGGCACTCAGTGAATTACACCTTTACACCTTGATTGGTATACCATGGTGTAGTCATGGCTCTGAATCTGAAGAACGCCGCGGTGGAGCGCCTCGCGGCCGAAGTCGCCCGGCTCACGGGCGAGTCGAAGACCGAAGCGATCCGCCGAGCGCTCGACGAACGAAGGCGGCGCCTCAAAGGCCCGCCGGCCGACGAGCGGCGCGCGCGCGTTCTGAGGTTCCTCGAAAAGAAAGTGTGGTCCACGCTGCCCGACAGCGAGCGGGGCCGCCGCCTGACGCACGCCGAGGAAGACGAGATCCTTGGTTTCGGTCCGGACGGTGTATGACGCTCGATTCGTCTGCGCTCATCGCGATCCTCTTCGGTGAATACGGGCATCTCGACCTCATCGACCGGATCCTCGCTGCTGACCACGTTCGCGTCGGCACGCCGACGCTGGTCGAGACAAGCATGGTCTCCGCTGGTCGTCGCCGGACGGAAGCGGTCGGTGAAGTGGAAGCGCTGCTCCGAGAGCTGGGCGTGACGATCGTGCCATTCGGCGAACGCGAATGGCATGCGGCGGTCTCGGCGTTCCTTCGCTTTGGTAGTCCACGACACAAGGCAGCGCTCAACTTCGGCGACTGTCTCGCGTACGCCGCCGCGGCCGTCGCGAACGATTCCCTGCTGTTTGTCGGCACCGATTTCGGACTGACGGATATTTCGCCCGCCTGATCCAATCAGGAAGGCCTTACGACGCGGGAATTTTCAGCAATACGTACGTGATGTGTTTCCCGCTCGGCACGAGGAAGCTGTGGGGAATGCCGGCGGGAATGTGCACGATGTCGCCGGCGCCAAGCGCGTGATGTTCACCGCCGTCGAGCCGCGTGCCGACTGATTCGCCGGCCGCCGTCGTCCGTCGGCCGATCATCGTACCCCCGAGGACGAGCGTCCCCTCGCCGCTCTCGACCAAGACGATGTCGATGATGGCGTCGTGCTGCTCGGGGTTGCCGTCAGCGTCCCGATACAACATACGGAAGCGATGGCTCTTGTATTCAGCCAGCGTTTCGCGGGACGAATGGTCGTCGCCGACATGCGTCGAGAGCGCGGCGTCGCGTCCCTCGAGATCGCGGGCCTTCCACAACGCAAACCCCGGCGGATCGGCCGCCGACACCGGAGCGGCCAGCAAGACCGCCGCGCACGTCCAGGCAACAGCGTTCATGGAAGCTCTCCTCGTCTCTACGACGTTTTGGTGTACGCCAGCGTCCTCGTCGTCGATTGGCCGCCGGACTCGAGATCGCGAACGATGGTGAGCGTCGTGCCGCTGAGCGTCAGGACATCGCGGCCCCAGTTCATCCCCTGTTTGTAGTGCAGGTGCAGCTTCGCGCCGTCCCAATGCGCGCGGCTCTTGAACGCCATGACGTCGCCCGGTGGCAACTCCGTTGTCTTGTCGTCCAGCGTGTACGCGATCGTCGCGGATCCGATCTGAACCGTGACCGTCGTCGTATTCTGCACAACGACAATCGTCTCCGGCGCCTGCGCGAGCATCGTCTCCGCGTACGGACCGCCGATGCCGCCGCCGGCCGCCCCGCGGCCCCGGCCCGCCGGCACCGG
>Ga0209515_10005590_pt1 | contig 16181 bp, 18 predicted proteins | sample Subgroupgradi54m_FD_187454 | JGI IMG/M metagenome (GOLD analysis project Ga0209515, IMG submission 187454) | Subsurface groundwater microbial communities from S. Glens Falls, New York, USA - GMW60B uncontaminated upgradient, 5.4 m (SPAdes)... ...
TCAAAAACAATAATCCTTATAAGTAATTAATGCAAAATTAATTTATGAATAAAAGAGTAAGATTATTGGTTATGTTCTCTATAACACTACTACTTGCACTCTCATTAGCAACTGCTAATAAAAACAATGTAGATCAAATCAACAGACAAAACAATTCCCACCACCATGATAAAAACGATTCCTCAAATGATACAAAACTAAACTATGGTTTATGTGTAAGCAATTACTCACATATTCAACAGGATTGCTTTGCTCAAGCTAAAAACAATCAAAGCATCTGCTTAAGCCAAGGAATATTAAGTTTGTTAGAAAATTACTCAAACCAATATAATAATCAGACAAACTCAACTACAAACTCCTCAAACCTATCTAAGAGTGAACAAAGAAGAATATTAAGACAATTTCGCTCTGAAGTAATGAATATAAAACAAACATGTAAAGAGCAGTATAAACAAGAAAAAAACCAATGTAAAGAGGATTTCAAAAATAATAAATTACAATGTATCCAATTTAGATGTAAGTCATCGCAAGTATTCTCAAATGAAACAAATAAATGTGTTCCCAAAGCTATAAACACAACAGAGAATAATAATACTCTTCAAGTAAAAGAGTTTGCCTTCCTACCTTCAGAATCAACAATAAAGCTAGGTGAAAATGTAACCTGGACAAATACAGGCACTATGAACCACACAGTGACATCTGATTCAGGTGCAGAATTAAACTCTCCACAATTAGCTCCAGGAGAAAATTATACCCATATGTTTAACACAACAGGAACTTTCGAGTACCATTGCGCTAATCATCCTAGCTTGATGAAAGGAAAGATAATAGTTCAGTAGTTAAAATCAAAATGTTCTATAATAATACATTTATCTTTCATAATCTTTAAATAGGGCTTATTTCTAAGACAGCAATGGCTGAGACAAAAACAAACAAGATATACAAAATCTTTTTTATAGTGTTAATATTAGTTCTAATAGGCATCGCAGCTTATGGATACACTTCAAATTCTTTACCAAAACACAAAAGAGACACTCAAGTTGTACAGTACAAACAAGAACTATTCAAAAGTCTTGATTGTGAATACAATTGCCCATTATCATTACAGCAATATCAGAACAAAACCCAGCTATTACCAACAACACAATGTATTAAAGATTGTACAACTGACTTTAAAACAAAATGGGGCAAATTTAATGCAACAAAAGAAGAATTGTCTACAGATAATTTTATCATAGATTTAAGTAAAATTGTTGAAGATTGCAAAAAAGAAGGCTTAAACACTACAACATTCAAAATGAATAATACTATCTTCTTTGATTGTACAAAAAATAGATTAGAAACGATCAAAACCCAGTATGATTATTTAAAGAATTAGACATTCTGAAAGCTTAAAAGTTACAGAACAAAGGAGTAACTTTTAAATACATTTAAAAGTGAGTATATTTCTTTATAATTATCTATAATCATGCAAAAACTTATTCCAGCCGAGAGGCAAAATGAAGAGAAAGTAGCAAATATACTACACCCTTTGGTTAGAGAGTGGTTCTTTAATAAATTCGGAAAATTCTCAGAAACGCAGCTTTATGGAGTTCACTACATTCATCAAAGGAGAAATATACTAATCTCAGCACCCACAGGTGGAACAAAGACATTAACAGCTTTCCTTTCCATTTTAAATTACTTAGTAGATTTAGCTCAAAGACATGAATTAGAAAATAGAGTTTACGCAGTTTACACCTCTCCATTAAAATCCTTAGGGAACGATATTTACGTCAATCTTGTTAAGCCTCTAGAGGAAATAACAGAAATAGCTGAAAAAAAGGGCATTAAACTTGATAAAATTAGAGTAGGAATAAGAACAGGAGATACTACCGCTAGCGAAAAGCAGAAGATGGTAAAAAATCCACCGCACATTCTTGTTACAACTCCTGAAACACTGGCAATAACACTAACAACTAAAAAACTAATTGAAAAATTCACTCGCGTCGAATTCATAATTATAGATGAAATTCACGCAATGTCAAACAAACGTGGTGTTCATATGTCTCTAACAGTTGAAAGACTACAAGATTTAAGCGAAATAACCCCCGTAAGAATAGGCCTAAGTGCTACTATTGCACCTCTAGATGAAGTTGCTCGATTTTTAATCGGAGCGGAAGAAGAATGTTTAATAGCAGACGTTCAATTTCTAAAAAAAGTAGATATAGAGGTAATAACCCCTACTCTGGACTTAATGGACTCCAATGTTTTTGAAAATCATTCCAAAATGTATAATTTACTGGATAATTTGATACAGGAACATAAATCAACTATCATATTTACAAATACAAGATCAGCAACAGAAAGAGTCGTACATCATCTAAAGGAAGCATTTCCAGCAAAATACACAGAGAATATAGGAGCCCACCACTCCTCATTGAGCAAAGAAAAAAGATTCCAGATAGAACAAAGTCTTAGAGAAGGAAAATTAAAAGTTGTAGTTACCTCCACTAGTCTAGAGTTAGGAATAGATGTAGGGTATATTGATTTAGTTATTCTCTTAGGAAGCCCTAAAGCAGTTTCCAGATCGTTACAAAGAATAGGAAGAGCAGGCCATAAACTACATGAAATAGCTAAAGGAAGATTTGTAATTTTAGATAGAGATGATTTGGTAGAATGTGCAGTAATGACCAAAGCAATAAAAGAAAAGAAAATTGATAATATTTACATTCCAAAAAATTGTCTGGACGTTTTATCACAACATATTTACAGTATGGCAATACAAAAAGTTTGGGATATAGAAGATATGTTAAAACTCATTAGAAAAAGTTACTGTTATAAAAATCTAGAAAAATCAGATTTTTTATCAATAATAAGTTATTTAGCGGGAGACTATGCTTTAGAAGAAAGAAATGTATATGCAAAAATTTGGTATGATAAAGAAACGAAACAAGTAGGCAAAAAGGGGAAATTAGCCCGTGTTATTTCAATAACAAACATGGGCACAATACCTGATGAAAGCTTCGCTACAGTTGTAATAGGAGCAGGAGAAGGAAGAGACAGTGTCATCGGTAAGATAGATGAGGGTTTCCTTGAAAGAATAAAAAAAGGAGATGTTTTTGTTCTAGGCGGAGAGAGATATCAATTTCTTTTTACTAGAGGTATGAAAGTTTACGTAAGAGCAAATGTACATTTGCCTCCAACAATTCCTGCCTGGTTCTCAGAAATGCTACCCTTAAGTTTTGATTTGGCTCTAGAAATCCAAAAGTTCCGTGGCAAGGTCAAAAGAATGCTAGAAAAGAAAGAAAATAAAGAGATAATAAAGAAAGAGATTGCTGAATATGTATACTCTTCAGAAAACGTCGCAGAACAAATTTATAACTATTTCAACGAACAATATCACTTCTCAGAAATTCCAGATGATAAAAATATCTTAATTGAACACTATAAAGGAGAAAAACAATACATAATATTCCATACATTATATGGAAGAAGAGTTAATGATGCCCTCTCAAGAGCAATTGCTTATCTAGTTGCATCATATAAAGGAAGAGACATAGAAATAGGAATTAGTGATAATGGATTTTTCCTAGCAGGAGAAAAGTTAAACATTGATAGAGCCCTAAATGAGCTTACGGATGAAAATGTTGAAAAAATTCTTAAAGAAGCAATAGAAAAGTCAGAAGTTCTAAAAAGAAGATTCCGCCATTGCGCAACAAGAAGTTTAATGATCTTAAGAAATTACAAGGGGAATACTAAATCTGTTGGTCGACAACAAGTAAATTCGGAATTTCTTTACAGAACAGTAAAAAAAGTTTCAAATGAATTCCCAATACTTCAAGAAGCAAGACGTGAAGTTCTTGAAGATCTAATGGATTTAGAACACACTAAGCTTGTTCTAAGTAAAATAAGAAGTGGAGAAATAAAGATAAGAAATAAAATAATACCAATTCCAAGTCCTTTCTCATTAAATCTGATGATACAAGGTTATGCCGATTTAATTAAAATAGAAGACAGATTAACATTCATTAAAAGAATGCATGAAATCCATAAGAAGAGTATAAAATGAGACTAGGGTGTTTGGAAACTGGCACAAATAGTGAAAGAGTCGCAAGAAAAGTAGTAAATCCCAATGACACAATAATCACATTTACAAGCATGCAAGAGGTTTTTAATTCATTAACCAATAGAGAGGTAGATTACGCTCTCGTCCCCGTTGAAAATAGTGTAACCGGAGTTATACAATATAAATTCGATGTTAGACGATTAAATCTTGAAAAAATAGGAGAAGAATCAATAGACATAAGGCATTGTTTAGCCTTAAAAAATCGCTTTAAAACTAAAGATATTGGATTTATTTTATCTCATCCAGAAGCATTAAAACAATGTCAAGTATATTTAGAAGAATTCCCAGCAGTTTACATTGGTGAAACTCGAAATACTGCAGAAGCAGCCAGAATTATTGCAAACATAAATTTCACAAATGGTGCAGCCATAGCAGATTATCAAACATGCCAATATTACAAATTGAATATTATAGAAAAAGATATTGTAAAAAATAATAGAAGTTTATTTTGGATTGTTAAAAATGGTTTATAATAAAATGAATGAATTAGACGGTATTAAATTAATGAAGAAGGCAGTTTTCATAGAAAAAGAAAGAATTCTAGTTATCTCCGACATTCACATGGGTTATGAAGAATCACTCAACAAACAAGGGGTTTTTCTTCCAAGGTTTCAGTTCAAAGAAACAATACAAGATTTGCAGGAAATTCTAAAAATAACTGGTAAGGTAAACACAATAGTAATTTTGGGTGATTTAAAACATGAATTTGGATCGATCTCTCGACAAGAATGGACAGACACCCTAAATTTATTAGAAATATTAGAAAATCATTGCAATGAAATAGTATTAGTTAAAGGAAATCATGATACAATATTGGGACCAATAGCCGAAAAGAGAAATATTAAAGTTCAAGATTATTATAAATTCAAAGAGTATTTTTTCTGTCATGGAAATAAAGAATTTCTACAAGTTTTCGAAAAAGATGTAAAATATATCTTCGTGGGCCATTTACACCCCGCAGTAGCATTAAGAGAAGAATCAAAAATTGAAAAATATAAGTGTTTTCTTATTGGTTCTGAAAAAGGTAAAACAATAATAGTACTTCCTTCTTTTATTCCAATCATCGAAGGAACCGATTTAATTAATTCAAAATTAAAGATATTTAATAAAATTTCTGTTGAAGATTTTAATGTTTACGCAATAGAAGATGAAGTATACCCCTTGGGAAAATATAGGGACATATAAAATCGTCTATAAAAGTAACAAAACTCCGTCCGAAATGTTTAAAAACTCCATATGCTCTTAAAGTTTAGTTAAAAAAGACGTGATAAAATGAGTGGTAAAGAAAAATTCGAGGGGCTAAAAGAAGATTCTTTCGAGAGTGAAGACGAACTGGATGAATTTTCAGACGTTCTTGATGACGACTAATCACTAACAATTAATTCTATTTTATTATTTTTTTTACTTAGTTCATCAAAAGAAGTATTTACATCCAGAGAAATTGTCTCAGTTTTACCAAAAGGAAGTTTGACATTTTTAAGGCTAATTTCTGTCCCATAACCTATTTCTAAAGGATTAATAGAAATTTTACTTAGTTCTTGATCATTCACATAAAGGAATGCTTCGCTTTTCCCAGACTTAGCCAAACCATGATTAACAACTTTAAAAGTAACATCTAAATATCTGCCATTAGTTTCTGCTGTTAAATTTTTAACAATTAAATCCGGCAAAGTAGGTGTTTTATAAAGACGATTAATTTCATTAGTTATATCTGAGGTTATAACCTGAGAACATGAGCTAACCTCGTACATAATACTATCTTCATTAGGAGAATGCGTAAACCCTAAAACATGCAATAATTCATGAATACCAACATTAGGATGTTCGCACTTAGAGTCTCTTAAAAGTAGAATTTTACCTCTATGAATAACATTAAAATTATCTGTAACAGTAATATTTGTCGGCCCGCCCTCACCTGCAATAAAATATCCAGTTTTTTCTGCTTCTCTAGCTTCAGAGCTACAAGTAATTGTTATCTCTTCATCATTATCAACAGCATAAAAACTTAAAACAGTTAAATTTTCCATAACTTGAAAAGAATCCAACATATCGTTCATCTTTTTCACAGGACAATCAATGATCTTATAAGAAATTGATTTCTCGGGAAATCTCATATCTGGATAAAATTGAATAGAGGAGTTAGTATAACTCGGAGCATTAACATCACCAGATTTAACAAAGAATTCATTTCCAGGATAAGGCAAAAAGAAATAACTAAACAGCAAACCAACAATGATTATGAATAGAAGAACAGTCATTACCCCCTGAACAGAAGCTTTCAAATTCATAAAGACAGGTATTAAATGAACATTATAAATATTCACATATCAAATTTAGATATTAAAAAAATAAAAAGAGAAAAAAATTAAATATTCTTACCAATAGTCGTCTTCTTCTTTAGACTTTTCCTTTTCGTCTTCTTCGACATCGTCTTCTTCTTCGTCTTCACTTTCTTCGTCTTCTTCGACATCGTCTTCTTCTTCAATCTTTTTTTTGGCTTTCATCTTTATAAGCTTCCTTTTTTATTTGTTTTTCAATGGAAAGCTCTTGTTTTAAAGGTTTCTATTTGAAAAAATCACAAATATTTGGCCAAAAAGATTTATATACTATAAAGCTAAATACGAATTTCTATTTTTTATATTGCGATTCTTTAATAATATTTCTTAAATCCACAATCTTTCTCTCAGTTCTTTCAATAGAATTCACCGCTGTATGATAATTAGCAAATCTCAAGCCCATCCAAACAGCTGTGAGCAATAAGACATTATTATAGTCTCCTGTCTGATCAGTATTAAGGAAAGAGTTAAGTGGAAAAATATAACTTGCCACCTCAATAAGAGTAATAGGAACATAACAAAGTGTTTTTCTCAACCAAGAACACTGAATATCTTCTGCAATCTTTCTAGAATCTCTTTCAAGTATATTTGAAGCAGCTTCTTTTTGCTCTTCTGTTAAATCTTTACTCTTTTTAATTTTCTCTAGAGCTAAAGGTTTAACTTCTAACAACAACTTACCTAGTCCAGATTTTTTATCAATATCAATTATATTTGCATTTACAATATTCCCCGGTACAAAGGCTGCAAGCTTCCCTCCAGCCAAATCAGATAATTCTGCCATAAAACTCAGTAAAATAAAAGATATAAAAACCTATCCCCACGCCCGGACTCGAACCGGGGATCTTTCGGGAGCTGCTCTCCTTCAATTTCGTCGACTTTTGGGATTTCATAGTTATCGTGAAACACGACTCTCCATCTTAGTTAAAAACTACAGCCGAACGCTCTACCACTGAGCTACGCGGGGATGATATGAACTACAAGAAATAATGGCTTTTAAAAGTTATGTTAATGCAAAAGCTCCATTAGGCAGGCTTAAAGGAATAAGCTCTTCAATACCCATACTCCTTACTTCAAGAGCATCTCTAAAGACCCCGGCATCTAACTCATCACCCTCAATATGATTCTTCAACATGCTAAAGTCTCCATCTTTTAAAGTTCTCATCTTCACACCAAGATAGGAAGCAGGAACAATCAAAATAGATAAACCAATTAGTTCTCTAGGACTATAATTATTTGGTTTTCTTCTAGCAACAAAAGCTAGTTCATATCTTCTTTCATGATTGATTTGTTCTTTCTCACCCAATAGCACGGTCAAGGGATTGAGATCATCTAAAGAATTGTTATCTATTTCAAAAACAGAACCTACTTTAATTTGAGGTCCAATAACACCTTTTCTTTCACAGCTTTGAGCATCTGCTTCTCTAGAATATTTATTCCCACATAAATCACACAAGTAAACAACATTAACCATAAAGGCAGTTAAAACTCACCCTTTATATATTTTTATTAAAGGTCACTAGTACCCTTCTGTTCAGCTAAGAAATAAGCTCTATTAGATTCAGACTCGTGAATATCTCCATCCCTTTCATATATTGCAACAGCTCTAGGTAATGAAAACTTTCCTAAAACACCTATTTTAGAGTAAATAACATAAGATAACGTCCTTACTTCACCCTTGTCTAAATTATTGAAACTCCATACAATCTTTCTAGATTTTTCATCAACACTTGATGGTTGTTCATTCTGAAAGTTCTCATAAATCTTAACCATAGAGGGAACACGATCAATCACATTCACTTTATTTACATAATCCTTAGCATTAACAGTTATAGAAACTTTAAGAGCAAAATCTCCACCCTTGCCTTTAATTCTAACAAAAGAAACTTTCTTTCTTACAACAACATGTTTTCTAGTAATAATTTTTACAACAATTATAACTAAGATTAAAAACGCTCCAAGCAACAAAGGAAAGAAATAATTTGTTCTAACATTAACTTGGAAATCTTCACCAGGTTTTAATTCTCTTTTCCAAGAATAATAAACAGTAGCCCCTTGTCTCGCAACGTCATCAGCTTCAGGATTAAAGCTACTAAACAGTCTTGTGAAAATATTTTTCTTAATTAAAACATCAACATTTGCAACAACATTTCCTTTGTTAGACTTTGTAATAACATAATTATTGATAAAAAATCCAGAACTATCTCTTCCAGTAACTATGTTTTCGTTTTCTAAAAACTTAATTATTGCCTCTTGCTCTGTTTTCTTTCCTTCAGCAGTAATATCTGCTTTCAGAGTATACGATCCGGCAATTAATCTCTTGTAATCTTCAGGATTTAATTGAACTGTAAACTCTTTTCGTCCATATTTATCTAAGGAAAATTCCTCCTCTTTTTGAAAGAAAGCCGATGAAAATTTAACTTTCACTTTCTCTATTGCAATAGGTTCCCTATTAGCAAGATAAAATTTTATTGAATTACTTCCAGACTTAATATTATCGGACCCTAGTTCAAAGACGTCCTTTAATGCAACAATTTTAAAAGTTACAAAATCTTTTTGAGGTTGCGTAGTTTTTCCTTTTATATAATACTCTAAATTATAAAATCCATTAAAATCAGTATTTTTTGGTGGGTAAAATTCCACTCTTTTAGTATCAGTTGAGGCAGAATCCATATGAAATGATCCAACAGGAGAGATCGTAAATGCAAAATAATTATAAAGCTCAAAATCATCCGCACTTCCAAGGTTCTTCATCTTGAAATCAAACACAGCAGGATTTCCAATTTCTTTAATGATTATATCATTTACAGGAGTTTTTTCAATACTCACTTCTGCGGCAGCAAATGTTGAAAAAATTAATAGAAATAATGCAAAAAATAAAAACTTCCTAGTGAACATATTAAAATCATTAGGATTTTGTATATAAATCTTTTGCTAGAATGTAAGGATTTTCCCGTGACAAAGGTCAAATCACTTAAGTTTACTCTCTAAGGCCAAGTAAGCTTTTGCCTGAGCCAAGAATTCCTCTGTTTGTTCCTTCAGCTTATCCTTATACTGTTCAATTCTCGAAGGGATAACCCATTTTTCATAAGTTCCTCTTAAAAACTTCTTAAAAGGAGAAACTTCCCATTTTCCATCATAATCCTTAATTAACGTAGCCTTAACCGCGATATTCACTTCACCTTTATTGGCCTTAACTTTAGCCCCACCAAGATTAACTTCAACTTCTGTGACATTTACAAGCCTAAATTTAACAATAATCTCAAATTTAAAGTAATCTGAAACTTTCTTAGTACATTCCCATTCAGCCTCAATATTTTTAGCATCACCTAAAATCTTCTCTTCATATTTCTTCTCAACTACTGTTAAACCTGTTTCATCTACAAGCCAATCATAACAGAATTTATAGAAATCTTTAAAGGAAAAAACTCCAACATACTTTACTTTAGATTCAAAAATAAGATCTTTTTCAGACATAATCATTCATCCTCTCTTATCAATAAAAAAGAGAAAACGTCTTTAAATAGTTTTTCTTGTATTTATCTAAGGTCTTCCTTGCAATTCTTACATAAGATCTTTCCACCAACATTTTCAACTATCTCAAAATCACCACAAACTTCACAGAAACCCTCACTCCTTTTTTCATCAGGCAGTCTTTTTAATTTTCTCTCCTGTTCACGTATATCAAACAAACTCCTTAAGTCTGCAGCTAAACCAGGATTAAAGGCAATCAAATCTTTCATAGTAAGCATTCCAACTAGCTTCTTATCTACAACAACAGGCAGACGTTCAATCTTCAAACGTTGCATCTTAATCATTGCATCTTCTATCTTCTCATTAGGGCTAATGGTGTGTATCTTTTTCCTAGCAATAGAACTAATAGGAGTTTTAGACAAGTCTTCAGCAGACTTTTTAATAAACGCCCAAAGCAAATCGTCTTGGGTTACAAAACCAGAAATATTATCCTTGTTTTTAACAACTAAACTACCGGTGCCTTTATGCACCATATATTTGGCACAATCTAAGATATTAAGATCCTCAGAAACACTTACAGGATCACGAGTCATTACATCCCCTACCCGGATGTTGTCCATATTAAACCAGTTTTTCAAAGGTTATAATCTTTGTGGGAGTCAAGGCTAAAACTATTTTTGAGGTATTCACTATCCAGTTATCCCAAATAACATCAAATTGTATAGAAATGATTAAAAACAACGAAGAAAGTATGATGATATGACAAACTTAGAGGAAAATCGAAAAATAAATAAAAGGAGATTCAAAAAGAACATTGGTTCTTTTTAGTTTTCAATGTCAAACAAGCCAGTAGTGATCTTGCCAGAAGACGTTCAAAGAATGATGGGAAGAGACGCTCAAAGAAATAACCTGTTTGCAGCTAAACTAGTCGCAGACATTGTAAAAACGACTCTCGGTCCAAAGGGAATGGACAAAATGCTTGTTTCTCCTTCTGGAGATATAATAATCACAAATGATGGAGTTACAATTCTAGAAGAAATGCAAATAGAACATCCTGCAGCAAAAATGATGGTTGAAATATCCAAAACACAGGAAAATGAGGTAGGTGATGGAACAACAACAGCTGTAATGATTGCCGGCAAACTTTTGGAGAACGCTGAAATTCTTTTAGACAAGAAAATACATGCTACTGTAATAACTAAAGGTTACAGATTAGCAGCTGAAAAAGCAAAAGAAGTTCTAGAGAATTTGGCAATAAGAATAAATCCAGATAATGAACAAATGCTCATACAGATTGCAACAACATCTATGACTGGAAAAGGAGCAGAAGATATGAAAGAACATTTTGCAAGCATCATTGTTAAAGCTGTGAAACAAATTCAAGATAGTTCAGGCAAGATCGATATAGACAATATTAAAATAGAGAAAATAAAGGGGGAAGGAATGAGACAAACAGAGTTAGTATCTGGAATAGTTCTAGATAAAGAAAAAGTTTCTATAGAAATGCCATCAAAAATTGAAGATGCAAAAATCGCTTTAATGGATATTCCATTAGAGGTAAAGGGATTAGAAAGAGAAACAAGAATTTCTATAACATCTCCAGAACAATTTCAAAGTTTCATAGATCAAGAAGAAAGAATGCTCAGAAATCTTGTATCAAAAATCAAAGCTTCTGGTGCAAATGTTGTTTTCTGTCAAAAAGGAATAGACGATGTTGCACAGTATCTATTTGCAAAAGAAGGAATTTATGCATGCCGCCGTGTTCCTAAATCAGACTTAGAAAAACTAGCTAAGGCGACAGGAGGAAAAATAGTTTCAAATTTAAACGAACTTTCCCCAAGTGATTTAGGAAAAGCAAAACTTGTGGAAGAATTAAAACAAGGAGACCAAACAATGACTTATGTTCGAGGTTGTACTAATCCAAAGGCAGTTACAATACTAATACATGGTAGTTCTTCACATGTCATAGATGAAATAGAAAGAGCAATAAAAGATGGATTAGGTGATGTTTCCTCTGCTTTAAAATCAGGAAAAATAGTAGCAGGTGGAGGAGCAGTTGAAATTGAATTAGCCAGGAAACTCAGGGAATTTGGTCAATCTCTTTCAGGAAGAGAACAACTAGCCGTAGAAGAATTTGCATCAGCTTTAGAATTCATTCCAACAACTCTAGCAGAAAATGCAGGTTTAGATCCAATAGATATTTTAACAGAATTAAAATCGCGCCACGAATCAGGTGAAAAAAATGCTGGCTTGAACTTGTTTACAAATTCAATTGAAGATGCAATCGAAGCTGGAATTATAGAACCTTTGAAAATAAAATTACAGGCAATTGATTCAGCAACAGAAGTTGCAATTATGATTCTACGAATCGATGATGTAATTGCTTCCGGAGGAAGTTCAAACTCTTCTCCACGAATGCCTTCTAATTTAAATGATTATGATGAGTAAGATTTAACCAAATAAAATGCCACTAAAAAACGATAATTGGGGAATAATGATATTTTACGTTCCCCTAGCAGGTTACAATAGCTTTGTAATGGCCGATGACGGTATGTATGATAGATTTAAACAAGATTATAAAAGAAACAACCAATTTATTGGTGGAAGAAAAGGAGTAACTTCTGATGAGATAGATCCACTAGCTGATAATGTAAATGGATTAGTTAAAAGATTAAATGATAGCCAAAAAGACAGCCGATCTCCTCGAGTAAATCTAAAAACAGAATTAGAAGTACTTGGTTTTTCTCGATAATATAATAACAATAATATTTAAATTCTTAATAAAATTGATTAGTGCATGACATATGTTGTAACAGGTCGTTGTACAAATTGCAAATACACTGATTGTGCAGTAACATGCCCAGTCTCAGCATTTCATGAAGGCCCAAACATGTTATACATTAATCCAAATACATGTATAGACTGTAATGCGTGTGTCGATGCATGTCCTGTCCAAGCAATCTTTCGAGATGCAGATGTTCCAGCAAGATACGCAGATTATTTAAATATCAACGCAGAACAAGCTCCCAAATTTCCTGAGATAATAGATAAGAAAGCCCCATTACCAACAGCAAAAACTCTAGATCAAGTTCTTGCTGCAGAAGAACAGAATCTTTAAACAATAACCGCATCTAAAACTCTAGAATCAGGAGATAAAACCTCAACATAATCATCCTTCGATCTAACACTTCTATAAACTCTTTGTAATAATTCTCTTCTAGCTTTATCTTTATAAAATTCCCAAAATATATTTGCCTTATATTTCCTTAAGATCTTCCAGAATAAAGAAGAAGCATCAGGATAAGGATATTTTGTTATAACAACACTATTGCACATTGCCCCAGGAAAATCAACACCACGACTACATTTAGTAGTAAATAAGACATCTACTTTGCCGCGTTTAAAATCACGAATCAAAGAATTTTCAGAATCATTTCTCTGCATTTCTTTCAACTCTTCTTGTGAAATTAAAAAATTTAATTCATGACTATATTTTTCATCATCGCTTGGCAAATCTGAAAAAGAGTTTACATGAACTAATGTCGGCCTAGTACCTTTCTCAACAGATTTATTCAATGCCTTCAAATAATGTGTTCTTGTAACTTTTTTAGTTAAAAAATTATCATACTTAAAATCAGCCTCATAACCTGTTCTAACTTTTCTTATTTCGCCCTGATTAACAACCTCAGCATCAACTACTTTAAAATTATTAATTCCAAAAACTTCCCTTAGCACCTGAATAGAATGTACTGTCCCAGACATTAAAACAAAAGATTTATTCTTCTCAAGTAAAAGATTAAACGCTTTATGTAAATTAATAGTGACTAACTGTATAGACAAATCTTTCTTATCTTTAGATTCAGAAAAACTTACATAAGTATCATTTAAAACTCCTTCAAACTTTCTACAGGTCTCCAAACATTGTAACAAATAATTAGTCTCATCATCAGTTATTTTGTACAAATCATTTGCAATAAAAAATTTAATCAACTCTACAACCTTAGTTTTGGTAATAGGAAGTTCATTTTCCTCAAGTTGAACCATTTCCTGAGTTTCTTTATAGACGTCAAACAAAATATCTTTCAGATCACTTAAAAGTTCTCTCTGTTCAGGTTCTTCAGGATGCAAAATACTAGATTCATAACTTAAGAAATTTAAGTTTATTTTTCCTTCAGAAGCAAAACTGTCTAAAAATTCATCACATTCATCAATTATCTCAACATCTGTTAAAGGTTTTCTTCCTAAATAAGTTTCAAGTAGATAATGTCTACTGTTGAATATAATTACATCAGCATCCTTGTAGGCATGAAACTGGCTGTAGTAAGGACAACCCTCTTTTCTCTGATAAATAATCCTTTCACCATCAATAGACATATATGATCTTTTCTTCTTAAAATCCAAATTGGGTTTCATTGTCTCGGGCAAAATTGGAGACCAGTATAAACAAGCAGGAGCAACAGCAATCCTACTTAACTCTTCAATGTCTATAGGAGTATTCTTCTTCCAATTTGGATTATCAGAGAGATATCTTTTTATTCTTTCAGAATTTTTCTCATTAATCTCAATCTTACAAGGTATTAACGAATTATCTGCAGTCAAATTAGCATTTCTTTTCTTATCAAAATTAAAATTATCCCCAAGCTTAGCATCTCTCTCCTTGAACTCAAAATCATTTAAGTTGTCTTTTAAAAACTGGCAGGCATGATTTATTCTTCCGGAAATCATTGAAATATTCAATTTCTGCTTTCCATCTTCATCGCGATGAACATATTTTTTAGAGCTGTAATCATCCTGATACTGTCTTTGTAAATTCTTAATTGGAACAACAATAGAAGCCCTGCCCAATTCTTTTGCAATATTTAGTGCAATAGCACTTTTTCCAGTTCCACAAACCCCTTTAATAAAAATAACCTTTTCACCTTGTTTTATTAAATTTACAACTTCGTTAACAACATCTTCTTGAGATTTTCCATTAGAAAACTTCAATGGTTCTAACTTATTTTCACCTTCATATAAAGACCACATAGAACAAAAATGACCAAACAACTTTAAAAAATGATGTTACTACTTTCTTCACAAATTATCAAATTTTATTCAAAGGCATTTCTTTAAACCTCTTAATTCTGCTCTTTTCTGCAAAATACCAATAAAAGCTAAAACATACGAAAAACAAGAAAAGCTCAAATAAAAAGAGATGAAACTTAAAGAAAAGAATTATAAGCAATACTACCGCTAGAAAATTAGCCCAGATGAAATCATCCAAATTAAAAAAGGACTCAAGTGGATTCATAAAATACCTCCTATTTTCTTTTGAAAGATCCAAAAATAATCTGCAGCCTTACCAATTCCAGTAATTTCGGGAGTGTATCTTGTAGGAGTGTGTTGCACATCGTTTCTAGGAATTATTGTTCCTCTTGAGACAACTGATTTAATATTCTTAAGTTGCCTTGCATTATAATGATAATCATTAGCTAAAATATAACCTCCATCTGAAAGATATGGTAAAATAACTTTTGATTTGATTTGCGGATTTAATAAAATAACCAGATCATGTAATCTTTTCCCCTGATACTGTTTAACATCTCCTTCAATTAAAGTTACTCTTGGGTCTTGAAATTCCTCATTTCCTTTCATAGCATCAATTGCTTTTTTATTTTTATCAATAAAAGTAACTTTAGCATTAGGGAAAGCTCTGAGTGGGCTTCCATCTAACTCACATGAAGTATAAAGAACATTTTTTGGATCGTAAATTGTGTTTATGAACAAGTTATAAGATTCTATTAAATCATCGCTGAAAGTAGGTTTTGCATTTTTCCAATATTCGATTTCACGTTCCTCAAAATTCCCTCCCCCACCACGAGCTTCAGCTAATATTCTTTCAAATTCCTTACTTTCTTCTTCAGTTACCTCTCTGAATGTTCCAGAGGGTTGACTTTTCGAGTTCATTTTATATGTTCAGAATTAGGCTTTCTGGTGCCACCACCCTAAATAATGTCAATTAAACCTATTTAAAAAGCTATCTAATTGAGAGAAAATTAATAGAATATAAAGCTTATGGTATTGATCAAAAAATCAAACTCTCATAAGTTGTCCCCTTATCTCTCCATTAGGGAACATCTCACTATGTACATTAACATAAATTTTTCCGTTTAAAATACTCTTTTCCATTTTAGGATCATAATGCCATACTCCTGCCTTCATATCTCCCATAGGAAGAGTAAATACAGGTGGAGCACTATATCCAGACATCGCAGGCCCATGGAAAT
>Ga0209515_10005591_pt1 | contig 16177 bp, 14 predicted proteins | sample Subgroupgradi54m_FD_187454 | JGI IMG/M metagenome (GOLD analysis project Ga0209515, IMG submission 187454) | Subsurface groundwater microbial communities from S. Glens Falls, New York, USA - GMW60B uncontaminated upgradient, 5.4 m (SPAdes)... ...
AAGTTCAGGCGTGAACATTGTCTGAATCCCGAATCCGCCTCCGCCAGTTGGCGGATGGCGGAGAGGTTGAGTTTGAGAGCGACTGAGCACTTTTTTGACCGAGTGAACTTTATTTATCTGAGTGGATAGTTTACTCTCGAAGAAACAGGTTTGGGTGTTATCACCCCAACTTCGAAAGCTCCTCTCGCACCACCTCCCGGTCGTCCCAGGCAATCTTCGTCCCCTGCGGACCCATAATCCACGGCTCGGCTCCCTTGCCAGTTATAACAACCACTTCCCCTTCGCCACGCTTAGCCGCCGCGAGCGCCTCTCGAATGGCCTCTCGCCGGTCTAAAATTTTTATAAATTCTTTGTGCGAGCCGGCTACTTCATCAATGATACTCATAGGGTCTTCATCATAGGGATCCTCGTTTGTTACAAAAACTTTCACGCAAAACTTTGCCGCTACATCCCCCAAAATCGGCCGTTTCCGCTTATCTCTGCCGCCGCCGGCCGCTCCTGTAACCGCAATTAATCTTTTATAACCAAGTTTATTTAATGTTTCGTAAACCTTAGTAAGCGCTTGCGGCAAAAAAGCATAGTCCACCAGCACCCTAAACCCTTGGGGGGCCTGGATGGCCTCCATTCTGCCCGGCAAGCCAGAAAATTCTCTTACCGCCTCTTTTATAATTTCCGGAGAAATACCTTCTTCCTTGGCAAAAGTAATAGCCGCTAAAATATTATTTTTGTTGAATTCTCCCAGTAGCCGAGTTTCTAAATCCTTCGGATAATCCGCCGTCCTGTAAACAATTTTCTTTTTAGCCGGAATTTGGTTAAAAAACTCAAAATTAGGATCGTCGCCGTTTAAAATGTGGATTGGCGCCACGGCAAAAAGCTCGCCCTTCGCCCGCCGGTAATTTTCAAATCCGCCGTGCGCCTCTAGGTGCTCCTCGGAAAGATTGGTAAAAATCGCCGCGTAAAAATTTATAAATTTATGTCGATACTGCTTAATTCCCTCGGAGGTAATTTCCAGAAATATGTATTTCGCGCCCGCCTGCTTCGCCTCTCTAAGTAATCTCTGAACCTTAAACCGCCCGGGCATCGTCATCTTCAGCATGTTGAGTTCGATTCTCTTCGCTATCCGAAATCTCAAACTGGAAATTGCAGCAACATTAAATCCCGCTTGGGAAAAAATTTCATAGAGAAGCTCAACTGTCGTCGTTTTCCCTGATGTTCCTGTTATTCCAACGACCTTCAGCGACCGACTGGGAAATCCGTAAATAAGCGCTCCAACAAAAGCCAGCCCCCAGTGATAAAGGGGCTGAAGAAAATCAAAGATAGCTTTCGGAATAAATCTTTTAATTCTTATTAGCACCCTGTCCATCCCTCTTAATTCCTAGTCTCTGGTTTCTGGTCTCCGGTCTCTAACCCCTGATCTTCTTCAGCGCATCCCGCAACCGCTCCGAAGCGGAATTTAGGGCGGGGTCTATTTTCTTCACTGCCTCTCTTGCCCGCTCCTTGCGATAGCCTAAACTCAAAAGCGCCTCCAATATATCGCTGTCAGCTTCCATTAAACCCACGACCTCCCCGTGGCCTCGATCCTCCAGCTTATCTTTCAGCTCAAGCACAATTCGTTCCGCTGTCTTCCTGCCAATTCCGGAAGATCTTTGAAGCAGGTCCACCTCTCCTTTAGCAATAGTCGTCATAAGCTCTTCTGCCGGGGCCACGCCTAAGATACTTAAAGCCGATTTTGGCCCAATGCCAGTAACCGAGATAAGCGCCTCAAAAAAATGACGCTCCGACTCGCTTAAAAATCCGTAGAGCTCAACTCCTCCTTCTCTAAGGTGAAAATAGGTAAAGAGTTCTACCTCTTTACCGACCATGGGTAGCTGCTCGCTCGTCGTCAAAGGTACTGCCACTTTAAAATCGATGCCGCCAACTCCAATTACAACAGATTTTCCGTCTTTTCGCTTTAGCACACCCCTTACGCCGCAGATCATGGTAGATTCATTATACCCTCCAGCCGAGCTATAATCATTAAGTTGACCCCGCACCTTTTCAGGACTAAGTTTTTACTCATGTATTACGTATGCATAATGAAAAGCGTTACTCACGAACTCTATATCGGTCGTACCATCAACCTAGCCAAGAGGTTACAACAGCATAATGCAGGGACGTCCCCGAGCACTAAGAGATATCTCCCTTGGAAAGTAGTTTATTTAGAAGGCTGCGTTAATCTCGATGATGCTAAGGATAGAGAAGTGAAGCTTAAGCAGTTTGGGAGAGTATATAGTCAGTTAAAACGCAGAATAAAACGTAGCCTTCAGTCCTGAAAAGGTGCGGGGTTGACGCCCTCCTTATCTTTCTAGGATAATTTAAGCAAGATAATGATAAAAAGGCAGTTTCAACGATTCAAGGACAAGTTGTTGGGGGATAAAACTCGTTTGGAAAAAGAGCTGGAAACAGTTGATCCTCGTCGCCTGGAGACCGCGGGAGAAAGCGAAGAGGAGCAGGCAGATGAGGTTGAAGAGATGGCTTCGCGTGTCGCCCTGACTGAGGTTATTCGCCGCCGCTTAAGAAGAGTCAAGTCGGCTCTAAGCAAAATGCAAAACAAAACTTATGGTATCTGCGAGAGTTGCGGCAAAGAAATTGAGGAAAAACTGCTAGAGATCGACCCGGAATCGCGCTTTTGCAAAGAGTGCAAGCAGAAGCTTCATGGGTAAAACCCTCTCGAAGGTTTATTCTGCCGAACTCGAGGGTATTGATGCGAAATTAATTGAAGTGGAGGTCGACTTAAATGTCGGCCTTCATAGTTTTAATATTGTCGGTTTAGCTGATAAGGCGCTAAACGAAGCCAAGGAGAGGGTAAGCTCGGCTATTAAAAACACCGGCTTCAATCCGCCGACTAGAGAGAATCGCAAAATTACCGTTAACCTTGCCCCAGCTGACGTAAAAAAGACGGGTGCGGGGTTCGACCTGGCCATTGCCTTGGGCTACTTATTGGCGGCCGAGCAGATTAAGCCCTTCCCCACAGCTCACAAAATTTTTATCGGCGAGTTGGCTTTGAACGGTGAAGTCCGGCCAGTTCCCGGCTGTCTTAATACCGCCCTTCTCGCGAGAGAAGTGGGAATGAGCCACCTCTTCCTGCCTAAAGAAAATGCCAATGAAGCAAGCTTGGTTGAAGGGCTCGTAGTTATTCCCGTGGGGACCTTATCTGAACTTATTAACCACCTGGGAGAAATTGTCACCGTTATGCCTCACCCCAAAACCGAGTTTCAGCCCGAGGATAATGCTCATGCCGATATTACTGAAGTGAAAGGACATGAATTTGCTAAAAGGGCGCTCACAATTGCGGCTGCCGGCGGTCACAATATCTTGATGAGCGGGACTCCCGGCTCCGGCAAAACGATGCTCGCTAAGTCGCTCACCTCTCTCCTTCCGCCCCTTACCCTGGAAGAGGCAATTGAAGTTTCTCGAATCTGGAGCGTAGTCGGACTTTTAAAAGGCAGTTATGCTCGCAGTCGCCCTTTCCGCTCCCCTCATCAAACTGCCTCACCGGTGGCCGTCATCGGCGGAGGATCGAATCCTCGACCGGGCGAAATCAGTCTAGCCCACCGGGGAGTGCTTTTTTTGGATGAACTTCCTGAGTTCCGTCGTGATCTCCTAGAGGCTCTCCGTCAGCCGCTTGAGTCCGGCGAAATTGTTATTGCCCGCGCTAAGAGCAATCTTGTTTTTCCGGCTCGCTTTACCCTGGTAGCAGCCATGAATCCCTGCCCTTGTGGCTTTTGGGGCGACGAAGAGAAAGAATGCCGCTGCACCGCCAATGAAGTTTTCCGCTATCAGAAGAAAATATCAGGGCCCCTTTTAGATCGGATTGATATTCAGATTAATGTTCCTCGATTAAAATTCGAGAGCTTGGAAAAAGCACCAAGTAGTTCAACTAGATTGAAAGACATGGTTCGCCGTGCAAGAGAAACTCAAACCAATCGCTTCCAAAAAGCTGGCCTTAAGCATCTTACTAATTCAGAGTTGAGTTCTAAGGAGTGCGAGGAATTAATTACCCTCAGCGAAGACGCCAACGAGCTCCTAAAACAAATTTTTAATCGCTCACTTTTGTCAGTCCGTGGTTATTATCGAATTTTGAAAACCAGCCGCACCATCGCCGACCTAGATGATAGTGAATCAGTTGAAGCTCCTCACGTCGCCGAGGCGTTTCAACTACGAATAAGAGAGGAGTAGCTACCGCGCAAACGGGTTCCTTGTGCCCGAAACACCGAAGTGCACGTGACACCCTGTCATTCCGTGTACTTGTCCAGTCCGTCCAATCTTGGCAATCGCGCTTCCTTGCCCGACTTCATCCCCAACGCCAACTAAGTTCACCGAGGTGTGGGCGTAGAAAGTAGCGGTTCCGTTTGCGTGTGAGATTCTTACAAATCCTCCATAGCCGCTGTTCCAGTTTGAGGGCGAGGCAACTTCAGTTATTACCCCTGAAGCCGAGGCTACAATCGGCGTTCCGCAAGCGGCTGCAATATCCACCGCGTTGCCGTCGTGTAATTTGCCCCAATTCAAGCCGTTCGTGACCGGCGAGATAAAGTAGCCGCCGGAGACGGTTTCAGGTGAATTTGATCCAGAAGAAAAATGACTCGCTTTCGGTTTAGCCGGGGTAATCGGCCGAGCATTAGGCACGACTACCGTCTGGCCCGCTTTAAGGGCCTCCTTATTAAAAGTGGCTATGTTTTTTGCCTCCACTCCATAGGCAGAGGCAATAGAGGCAATAGTTTCTCCTCGCCTCACTTTATGAAGCACACCCGAGACAGGCAGGATAACAATCTCTTCTCCCGGCTTAATTCTGCCCGAAGCACTAAGGTTATTTGCCCAAATGATGGTGCCAACCGAGATTCCAAACTGTGCGGCAATGGTTGAAACCGTATCTCCATCCGCAACTTTGTAGGTTAATAGACCGTTCCTCGAGGGAGTAATATTTGTCGACAGGGTTGAAGGGTTTAAGAATGAACTCCGATCAACTAGAACATAACCGACTGCGTTTTCTGGAGAATCTGCCGCCGTTAATCCCGCTAAATTAGCATCATTGATTAAGGCCGCGCTACCCTGCTCCGAGGTACTTACCTCTTCTGCCAATGCATCTTTCGGCAACTCCGCCGGTAAAACTTGATTAATATAAAACAAATTCGCCCCGACTACCGACAAAACAAGAACCACCGGCAAGGGTGGCACCATCTTTAGGGCAGTCAGTAACTTGTGTAATATAGTACTAATAGCCTAGCTACTTAAACATGCCGCCAACGAACGAGCAAGTGGATAACATCGGAGAGGGTAAAATTCCCCTTAATCCAAGCCAATTAGAGGCTGTCTCCTATGGCGAGGGCCCGCTCTTGATTATTGCCGGAGCCGGATCCGGTAAAACCCGTACCCTAACCCAAAGACTAATCCACTTAATTAAGAGCGGCGTCCCGCCTGGAAAAATTGTCGCTATTACTTTTACCAATAAAGCCGCAGAGGAAATGCGCTCAAGAATCAAATCAAGTGCGCCCTTCATCGGCACCTTTCACTCTTTTGGAGCGAAGATCCTAAGAGGCGAGGCGAAACACTTCGGCCGCAATCAAAACTTTGTCATCTTTGATACTGACGACTCGCAGAAAATAATTAAAAGGTCCCTTCTCTCCCTTAACTTGCCCCAGCGCTACTCGGCACCTCGTGCCCGCTATGAAATTTCTAAAATTAAAAATAACTTACTCGATCCTGATGAACTGGATGACTGGCTAAAACAAATCTTCAATGAATATGAGAATGAGTTACGCCGTCAGAATGCTTTTGATTTTGACGATTTAATTGAAAAGGTAGTTCACCTTTTCCGGATGGATACGGCATTTCTCGCAAAGCACCAAAACCGCTTTGACTATATTTTAATTGATGAATACCAGGACATTAACTTAGCTCAGTACGCTCTAGTGAAGCACTTGAGCCAAAAACATCGCAACCTAAATGTTGTGGGAGACGACCAACAAAGCATCTACGGCTTTCGCTGGTCGGATTTCACTAATTTTTTGAACTTTGAGAAAGATTGGCCTGAAGTAAGGGTGGTAGAGCTCGGAGAGAATTACCGCTCGACTGCTAACATTGTGAAAGGCGCGGCCGCCGTTATCGATAATAATAAATTCCAGCGCCCTAAAGATCTCTGGACCCAAAACGACTCCGGCGACCCAATCAAAGTTATTGGAGCTGACAGCGCCGAGGAAGAAGCCGAAGCCGTAACCCACGATATTCTAAAGAACCCGTTGAAAGAAGTCGCTCTTCTTTACCGAACTAATGCCCAGTCGCGCGCTCTTGAACAGGCCTTGAGCTTTAGTGCGATCCCCTATGAAGTTTTTGGCGGACTTAAATTCTATGAGCGGAAAGAGGTTAAGGATCTAGTGGCCGGTCTCAGATATGCCCTAAATCCCCGAGATGAATTGAGTCGAGAACGTTTAGAGAAAAATTTTAGGAAGGCGCCGGCTAAAGAGCTGATTGAGAATCTACCGACCCTCGCCGAAAAACTCTCACTTCTGGAACTAATCGGCTTTTTTCTTAAAACTACTAATTATTTTGACCTCTTGGGGGCTAAGTTTGAGAATTCCGACGATCGGATTGAAAACGTGAGCGAATTAGTTAATTTTGCCTCAACTTTCAAATCTCTGGGTGAATTCATGGAGCGGATTTCTCTTCTTCAACCGACTGATCGAATCAAATCCCAGCCAGACCAAAGAAGCGTAAAGCTTATGACAATCCATCTGGCTAAAGGACTGGAATTTGATTCGGTCTATGTCACTGGTGTAAACGAGGGGCTTCTCCCTCATCAGCGGTCTCTATATTCCGAAGCTGAACTTGAAGAAGAGCGCCGCTTAATGTACGTTGCCATGACCCGCGCCCGGAAAAATCTCACCCTCGGCTTCTACGGCCTTGCTTCCCGTTTCCTCTACGAAATCCCCCCAGAACTTATTGAGTTTAGCTCTGCTAATGGTTCCTCTGGCGAATTTGTTGAAAAAGAAATCTATCTAGATTAATGCCAAGGAGGTTAGGACAGAGGTTAGGACAGCATTTTTTGAAAGACCGAAAGGCGCTGCGGAAAATTGTTGCGGCCCTGGAGATTACTTCCCGCGACACAATCGTTGAAATCGGACCGGGACATGGTGAACTGACAAAACATTTACTGGCGGCAGGCCCAAAAAAAATTATTGCGATTGAAAAAGACAGTAAATTAGTATCAGGTATTGAGTATCAGGTATCAAGCAAAAGGATAAAGATCATTGAGGGAGACGCCCTAAAAATCTTACCACTACTCAATACTAAATACTTGATACGAGATACGAGATACAAACTTACTGGAAATATCCCCTACTACATCACCGGGCACCTCTTGAGAAAAATTAGCGAGTTGGAGAAAAAGCCGAAACTGGTTGTTCTCACTATCCAAAAAGAGGTAGCGGAACGAATTGTGGCCGAGCCGCCAAAGATGAATCTGCTCGCGGCCAGTGTCCAATTTTGGGGAGAGCCAAAAATCCTCGGCTATATTTCTAAAAAATCTTTTCGCCCCCAACCTAAAGTTGACTCGGCCGTTATTAAAATTAGTCCTTACCCAGTAAAACCGCTTCGCGGCCACGGGGCAAGCCCAAAACAGTCAAGCCAAAAAGAAGCCGAAAAATATTATCGATTCATCAAAATCCTCTTCAAGCAGCCGCGGAAAACGATTTTAAACAACCTCCGTGAAGGGTTCAAGCTGTCCCAAGAAGAAGTGGAAAGGCGACTTCAAAAGCTGAATATCTCGCCGAGCTTAAGGCCGGCCAATTTATCAATGCACGATATTAACAAACTCGCCCTTATTTTCACCGATAAAAGGGTATAATTAGATTAATTGTGATGCATTTTCAAGGAACTCTCCCCAAAGCTGTTCTTATATTTGCCTTACTTACAATCACGCTATTTATAGGCGCCCAACCAGCATACGCCAGCATATCCTGTTCTCCTTGGTTTTTCTTCGAATGTATTCTTAACTTAATCCCAGGCGCTCCTGGGATTCCCGATCCATTCTCCGCAGCACTTACAGGACTTGCTGGGGGAATCGTCAAGTCCTTGTCCTTCCTGCTCATAGCGCTAATTGGGACGATTGGAAGTATATTCTTCAGCATAGCCGGTGAGCTAGTAAAAGTTGCCCTTAACCTCAATTCTAATATTGTCGGCCTTAATCCAGTTCGGCTTGGCTACAACGTTATTCTCGGCATTGCCAATATGGGCTTTATCGTGGCTCTCGTGGTTATCGCTTTCGCCACGATGTTTAGGCAGGAAAATTTTGGTTATAAGAAAGCGTTACCAAGAGTTATCATTGCGGCCCTTCTCATAAATTTTGGCTTCTTCATCGTAACTAACTGGCTTATCGCGCCGGTTGATAAAGTCACAGCATCGCTTAACGATGCGGCTCATTTCGATGTTGCCAGCTTTAAAAAGGTTTTTGAAATCGAAGGGGCACTTACAAATAGCTTTGGTGATCTTAGTTTTACCGACCCCCGTAAGAATATCAGCGAAATGGGAAAGGCTATAGCAACTACTCTATTCGTAGCAGTTTTTCTCTTCGTCGGAGCAATCGCTCTGTTTGCCCTTGCAATCATGCTCGCTATAAGAGCAATCGCACTCGTCCTCTTAATAATTCTTCTACCGATAGCCTGGGTAATGTGGATCTTCCCCAACCTTAAAATTCCGGGTGGTGGTAATCCCTGGTCAACGTGGTGGGAAAGCTTCACCCGCTGGCTCCTTTTTGCCCCTTTCGCTATGTTTTTCTTCTATTTAGCTGTTCGGTTCCCTTCGTCGGGTAGTGCCCAAGTCTTAAATTCTAACAACAGTTTTTTGGACGCCTCATTCCAGATGATAGTCGTAGTGGGGCTTATGCTTGGAGGGCTTATGGCCTCAAACAAGATGGGAATTACCGGCGCCGCTGTTGCTCTCGGCGCCGTAACTGCCGGAAAAGTGTGGGCGCAAAGTAAAGCTAAGCAACTCGGTGGCAAAACCGGCTACTGGGCGTACAAGCGAGCAGGAGGCGAAAAAGCGGCCAAAAAACTGCAGACAGTAGGAGAAGGTAGGGGTCGCATTGGTCGCTTCGCTACTGCCCCAATTAGGGGGATTGGCAGGCAAACTACCAGAACTACCGGCGGATTTCAGGCGGCTAGAACGGCGGAATTTCGTAAAAAGATTGAAAACTTGGCTCCGTATCAGATTGCTGATATGTACGCTGGGCTGAATGAGGCCGAAAGAGTAGAAGCCCTCAAGTATATGATTGAAAAGGGTTACGATTGGGAGCTTGTGCCCCAAGCAAGGGAAGATATTATACGATGGGCAAGGAAAGATCCGAAAACTGATGAGAGCTTTTTTGATCGAAATATGTTCGGCTCCAAGCTGGCTGAACTCAACCTGATTGATAAAGGAATTTCACCAGGCGCAATGGCTGCCCAAGCAGATTACAAAGAGGAGCTGGCGAAAGCCAGGGCAAGAACCGCCCCACCAGATGAGCTACAACGAATCGAATATGAAGGGAAGCGCAGGGTACGCGAAGCAGTAAGAAGGGACTTAAACTACCTAACAACCGGCGGGCTTGCTAAGGTCGAGCGTCGTTTCTTCTCCCCTTATGATACCACTGGGGATAAGGCTCCCTATCGGATGTTCTCTGGCGACCAGGAGGCCTTTGAGGAGTACCGGGATACAGTAGCTGAATATATTACCCAAGAGCGTCCCTACGCTCTTACAGGTGTAAGAGGAGGGCTGCGGGGAGATGGCGCCGTATATTATGTCGGCGTAGTCGCCAAAGAGCTAAAAGGCTTTCAAGAGAACTATTTAAAGGTTCTAGCTACGAAGCGCGGCATGAGTGTAGATGTTTACGCTAAGATCTTAATGAAAGACCAGCTTAATGAGCTTAAAGACCCAACTAACTGGGGGGACATCCGAGCTCAACGCGAAGCTGATATTAATGCTGAGGTAGGCACACTAACCTTTCTTACTCCCGTAGAGAGGAGCCGACTTGTAGCCGAAGAGTTAGCCAAGGTAGATCGACTAGGGTCGGAGGGCGCCGCTACCAACTACCAACAGCTACTCAATGCCACTCGAGGTTATACTTATACTGTTTTTGGCGGTTAAAATTAACCAATGACTGAGCTCTCAATCGAAAAAAGAATAGAAAAATATGATGCATTGCCTGAACGTCTACGCCAGGAGTTAAACTCTGATGAAAGCGCCAATATGGTCTGGATTATCGGCGAAGCGCATCATTTTAGTGAAAACCGAACTAGAAAACTTTTAAAGGTTGTATCCTATATTATTCTTGGCTCTATCCACCCTGAGGACCTACCGAAAGAAATCGTCTCTGAAGCTGGGGTAGATAAAAGACTAGCAGATGAAGTTGCTCGAGAAATCCAGTTGAAAATTCTAAATCCGGTCATTCCGGAAATTCAAAAGCTTTATAACTACGGACTCGAGGTAACCCCACCACCGCAGTCAACAGCCATAAAACCGGCATTTGCAAAGGAAAGTCAGCCGTTTATTCTCCACGAAGAGCAAGAAGAAACTAAGTCAGTAAGACCCACGGATGAAACGCTCGTGAGGCCGAGTTTTTACGAAGAGACTCGTCTCCGTCAAGACTACGGCGGGCAAGTAAGAACTGAACCGCCGATGGCGGCGAGATTGGAAATCGGCCAAGCAAGCTCAGGGCAAATGGCAAGAAGAGAACCCCAAGTAGGAAAAACTGAAGAGTCGCCAATAAGAGTGGTTCATTATTCCGGGCCCCAGACGCCGGTTGATCCATTCGGAGACCAGAGACCAGACATTAGTAATCAGTCATTAGAAGCCAGAGGGCAAAAAACTGAACCGCCAAAAGAAGTGCATCCGGAAAATATCGTCGATCTTAAAGATCTACCTAAGTAACCTTGGCCCAATTTCAAGTTCCGCAATTTATTGAAACAGAGGACAAAATCGTTGGTCCCTTAACGTGGAAACAATTTGCTTATATTGCTGCGGCGGGCGGCGTCTCCGTGATCCTCTTTCTCGTTCTTACTCCCCTCATTTGGTTTATGCTCACGCTGGTGGTAGCTGCTATTGCCCTTCCACTGGCTTTTGTATCAGTAAATGGCCGGCCAATGATCATCTTTCTCCGCGCCCTTTTTGATAACATCTGGCGACCCAAAATTTATGTTTTCCAGCCAAGAACTTCCCGAGAAGAAACGCAACCATCCACCGTACCGGCGAAATTGGTAAAAGAGCGGCATGGTCTGCCGCCAGAGATCGCCAAAGTCGGAGTCCCGTCGATTGTGGGACTAAAGGGATTGAGGCAATGGCTCCAAACATCTAAAACCGCCCTGCCAAAGAGAGAAAAGCCGCTTATAGATTTGGCTGGTTCCGAAAAGCAGTTCAAGGAACGTTATGAGGTTATTCGTCGCTTCACTGGAGAGAAAGAAGTAGCTAGGAGGATAGATTACAGGTAGGATAAAGGAAATGCCGACTCAAACAGCAAAAACTCAGCAGGTCGTTGCCATTAAGGATATAAAAAACGGGGTGGTGATTTTAAAAAACAGCTCCTTGAGGAAAGTTGTTTTTGTTGAGGGCATTAATTTTGACCTTAAGTCAGAAGAGGAGCAACAACTAATTACCAATACCTATCAGAGTTTTTTGAATGCCTTGGATTTTTCGGTCCAAATTAATCTCCATTCCCGCAAATTAAATATTGAGGACTATCTAAGCAACTTGGAGAAAAAACGCGACGAAGAACCGAACGAGCTCCTGAAAGTTCAGCTGGACGAATATTCTGAATTTGTAAAATCTTTTGTCGGCGAGAATGCCATTATGGCCAAAAGTTTTTTCGTGGTCGTCCCTTATGATCCGGTAAACGTCCCAGGGGTAAGCCAAGCTAAGCCCCTTCTCGGCAAAATATTCGGCCGGAAGAAAAAATCGGTGGACTCATCCGAACCAATCGTTGCCGGCGACGGCCGAGTTAATCCCGTTCATCTAGAACAACTGGAACTAAGAGTAAATCAAGTGATTGATAATCTCCGCCAGATTGGCCTTCGCGCCGTAGCTCTGAACGACGATGAGTTGGTAGAGCTTTACTTCAACTACTACAACCCGGCCACCATTGAAAAGCGGGGCGAGGTTATCGGCCGTGAAGCGAGCGATGGCGTAGCCACCTTTGAGGATATTGTCGCCCCGGCTTCCGTTGAAGTTAGTCCTAATTATTTGAAAATTGGTGAAAAATTTGTAAAAACAATGTTTGTCTTCAGTTACCCCAGATATCTTTCAACCGGCTGGTTTTCTCCAGTCATTAATCTTCCGGATTTAGTTGATGTTTCAATCTTCATTCATCCCGTTGATACCGGAATTGCGCTGAGGAGCTTGAGGAAAAAGTCGGCTCAAATTGAATCTCAAGTCATGTCCGCTCAAGAAAAGGGGCTAGTGAGAAACCCCCTTTTAGAGACGGCCCTGCGAGATGTTGAAAATCTCCGTGACTCACTTCAAACCGCTGAAGAAAAACTCTTTAAAGTCGGCGTCTACATCACCATCTACGCTGATTCCGAAAAAGAATTGAAGAAATTAGAGACTGACATCACTAACACTTTGGATGCCAGGTTGATCAACCTAAAGCCGGCCAACTATGAGCAGATTAAAGGATTTAGCTCCACCATGCCGGTCAATATTGACGAGCTTCAAATTCACACCCCTCTGAACTCCAGCCCCCTTTCCTCTCTTTTTCCCTTTATCTCGCTTGATCTTACATCGGATACAGGAATAATGTACGGTGTTAACCGTCACAATAACACTTTGGTTATTTTTGATCGCTTCTCATTGGAGAATGCCAACACCGTCATCTTCGGAAAAGCCGGTTCGGGTAAATCTTATGCCGCCAAGCTGGAGGTTATTCGGTCCATGATGTTCGGCTCCGAAGTAATTGTGGTTGATCCGGAAAACGAATACGAAACTTTAGCTAAAGCTGTTGGTGGGAGCTACTTCAAAATTTCGCTTGATTCAGAAAGCACCATTAACCCCTTCGATATTCCGGTGGTTCCCGCAGATGAATCCCCAGCCGAAGCTTTGAAATCCCAAATTGCCAATCTCACGGGGCTGGTCAAGTTGATGTTGGGCAAAATCAAACCTGAAGAAGAAGGAATATTAGACCAAGCCATTACCCAAACCTATGCTTCCCGAGACATCACCCCTGAATCCGGCTTTGAAGGTAAAACTCCTCCTCTCCTTGAGGACTTAGAAGCGGTTCTCCGAAGCACCAATGGGGGTGAGAATATTGCGAACCGCCTCTACCGCTTTACCAAGGGAACTTATTCCGGCTTTACCAATAAACCCACCAGTGTTGACGTCAATAATCGTCTGGTTGTTTTCTCGGTTCGCGACCTGGAAGAAGAGTTAAGGCCTATTGCCATGTACATCATTTTAAATTTCATCTGGAGCTTAGTTCGGGCTGAGCTTAAAAAACGGATTATGGTGGTTGATGAGGCCTGGTGGATGTTAAAAAACGAGGATAGCGGCGCCTTTCTTTTCCGGCTGGCTAAGCGCGCCAGGAAATACTATTTGGGTATTACGGCCATCACTCAAGACGCCGAAGATTTCTTGGCCTCCCCTTACGGTCGACCGATCATTACCAATTCTTCACTCCAACTCCTTCTGAAGCAATCTCCGGCGGCGATTGATTTAGTTACTAAAAACTTCGGCTTAACCGGGGTGGAGAAAAACTATCTCCTTGAGGCGGACGTTGGTCAGGGATTATTTATCACCGGCCTCCAACAGCACGTGGCTATTCAAGTTGTCGCTTCTTATTTTGAACACCAGCTTATTACCACTAATCCGGAGGAGCTCTTAGCCCTTACGAAGAAGGGAAAAGTTTAAAAAACTATGGCGGACGAGGGAGGGGAACAAGCACAAGCGCCGCCGCCGGAGCCGCGAGGGAAGATAACTCTCGTCGAGGGAATCATTATGGTAATGATTACTCTCTCGGCTGATCTTATTGAAGTTATTCTTACTTTTTTCGGCCTGAACCCTCTAAGCATTGTCATTGATGTTCCGGTAACTTTTATCATCCAGTTCTGGCTCATGATGAAAGGATCCAAGTGGACATGGGCCTTAGCCGGAAATCTTATAGAATTTATTCCCTATCTTGATTTTCTCCCGATTAGAACCGGCACTCTTCTGATTACAATTTACTTGAGCAATCATCAAAAAGTTACTAAGCTCGCCGCTATCAGCCATAACCGAGCGACTCTGGCGGGGTTATTTAAGGAAGACGCAACAACAAGCGAGGTTCAAGAAGTAGAAAGGGGTATACTCGCGACTGGTTCTCGTCCCCAATCACCGCTTTCACGACCAATTGCCTCTATTCCTGACCACGAAGAAGGGTATATGTATCATGGCACGACTCAACCATGGGCTAGTCAAATAGCTGAGACTGGGCTTGTTCCCCGCCCTCAGCAATCGTGGCATGATTTATATGCAGATATTGGAGATAATCCTCTCTTGTATTTTTCTGACCATCCTGAGTACGCCTCTGAGTGGGCAGATGACCTAGCCCAGCAAAGAAGTCGCGAGCCAATGCTGTTACGTGTACCTAGTTCTTATTCAGAAGGAGTCTCTTCTTATGACGATACTCATTTATCCACTAAAGCCATACCTCCAGAAGATGTCCAAGCCTGGAATGGCAGTCAATGGGTAGCCATGAAACATATGGCTTACCCCGATCTCTATGATGAATCTGGTCAAGGGATTCCTTATGAACAGTCAAGGAATATAAAGCCAGTTAAATATAACCCGAAGGATCCTTTGTATTAGAGCGGTTTTACGATTACGTAGCGAGTAATTGTGCCAGTGCTTTCAGTTGTCACGTCCGGCCGCATTGCAAGCTCGGTATGCACTAAGCGTCTTTCATAGGCATTCATCGCTGGCAGAGAAACCGCAGTGCTCTCCAGAGCGGCTTTTCTTGCCGCCGCTTTAGCGAGCTTTACAATTAACTCTTCTCTCTCTCGTCGGTAATTATTAACATCAATTATTATCGGCTCGTGGTTGGCCTGCTTTGCCATTAGTCGCGCAATTCGATCCAAGTTTAAAACCAACGTCGGGAGATGATCATCTCTAACCAAGGTATCATTAATCACAATCGAAATCTTCCGAAAGTTTGTATCCGGCTCTACCCGAAAGTCGCTAAAGCCCATGAGTTCTATTAACTTGGTAATTTTAAGATGAATTTCCTGCATCCAATGATTTATACCTTTACCGCTCCCTCGGGTTTCAGGGGCGAGGTTATTGCGAATCTCCGGTTCACAATAATCTGCTGTATTATAGAGAAAATCGTGGTGGTAAGCCAGTAGAGCCCGACTGCTGCCGGAAACTTAAAAAGCGCAGTTAAAATAAGCCCGGGCAGAAAATAAAGCATTACAATTCTCATTGCCGGAGCCGTAGACGAAGTAAAGGATAGTCGTCCTTGAAAATACTGGGCTAGGGCGGCAAAAACCGCCACTGCCGGACTCGCTTCCTTAAGATTAATTAAACCAAAAAGGGTCTGGTTGAATACACCCGGATTCGGAGTGAATGAATAAAGCCACGGCTCTATCGTTTCGCCAAAACCGTTCAAAAAAATCACATATAGCCCCAAGAAAAGAGGGAGCTGAATAGGGAGAGAGAGAAGCGGAGCAAGTGGGTTTAGCTTGTGTTTTTTGAAAAGCTCAAGAGTGGCTCTTGTTTGTGCTTCCCGGTTGTTCTTATGCTTGGTTTTAATTTTATCCAACTCCGGGCGGAGATTTTGCATGACCCGCTGATATTTTATCCCTTGGTGGAAAAGCGGATAAATAATTAATCTCACGAGAATCGTTAATAAAATAATTGCTAGTCCAAGCTCATGAAGCGCTACCGTGTTGTAAAGCCAGACCAACGCATTTAAGAGCGGCTTGTAAATTAATTCTCTGAATAAAAAAGTTTCTCTAAATAAATTCTGGAGAAAAGCGGCCCCGTTCATTTCACGGTGAGTTTATTGAATCCGTTAATTAGTCTTTGCCTGATCAAGTTTAATTCCTTAAATAATTTTTCTTCCGCGTCTCGGTCAAGCTTAATTGGTTTTAGAAGAACTAGCAAATCCTTGCCCGCCAAAGCTTTAGCGTCGGCGGGTTTACCCGCA
>Ga0209515_10005592_pt1 | contig 16177 bp, 17 predicted proteins | sample Subgroupgradi54m_FD_187454 | JGI IMG/M metagenome (GOLD analysis project Ga0209515, IMG submission 187454) | Subsurface groundwater microbial communities from S. Glens Falls, New York, USA - GMW60B uncontaminated upgradient, 5.4 m (SPAdes)... ...
CACCCCCAACCCCCCGCCCCTGCGACTTCGCTCAGGGCAGGCTCCGGGGCTTCGCCCGTCTGGACTCCCCCTCTTCATCACCCTGGTAGGCCCGCGCTACTGGGTCACTGTGACCGTGGCCCGCATGTCGGGGTGGACCTGGCAGAAATACGGGAAGGTGCCCGCCTGCGCGAAGGTGAAGCTAAACGACTGATTAGTTTGAAGAAACGGGCTATCCCACACCCTTGTCGGAGTAGACGTTACCGAAGTGGTAGTGTGGGGGTCGTTGTCCCTGTTGGTCCACGTCACGGTGGTGCCCACCCTGATGGCCAGGTTCTCCAGGGTGAAGTTCTGGATCGCGGAGGAAACGTTGCCAGTCTGGGGCGTGGCAGTCGCCGCAGGTGCCACGGTAGCCGTGGGCGCAGGTGTCAGCGTGGCAGTGGGCGTACGCGTCGGTGTTGAGGATGGCGCCACCGTCGCGGTCGCCGTGGCTGCGGGCTGAGAGGTCGCAGTAGCGGTGGGCGCCACTGTGGAGGTGGGTGAGGGGGCCACCGTCGCTGTCGCAGTAGGGGCTGCTGTGGGACGAGGCACTGAGGTAGACAGAGGTGTGGAGGTAGCTGGAGGCAGGGGAGTTTGAGTGGGTGGAGGTGTGGGAGCGGGCGCAGCGCAGGCCACCACGATCAGTGTCCCCATCACCAGCGCGGCGGTGGTCCAAAGCCTCCATTTACGAAACAACATCTCGGTGTCTCCTCTCCTTAGCAGGTCAAGACTTCCGGACGGCCCCCCCCTCAGCGGTGGCCATGAAAGTCAACCACCAGCCGTGTCACGTCTTCAGGAGACGTGCGTCCCGCCTGGGCCAGGGCCTTCATGCGAGCCGAGCGCTCGGTCAGGTCCCCAGGTGGGTTCGGCAACAGGCGCGGGCGCTCCACCGCCTCGAAACGGTCCTCACCCTCGACCCAACGATGGAGCAGCCGTCCCACTGGCTGTCCACCTTCGACACGCTCGATCTCGTGGACCTGAGTCAGGCGGCGCCAGTAAGCGCCGGGGCTGTCTCCGAAGCGCCGAATGTAGAGGACCAGCCTGATGTGCGATGCCTGGACATCGGTGACGCCGTTCTCTCTACATACTACGTTGAAAGTGTCTGAGAGGATTGGTGCGTGGAGGGCCGTGGCCAGAGAGTAGCCGGCGGTAAGGGCCTCAAAGACGCGGCGCACCGGGGCCCCCCAGATATAGGTGGGCACCGGGGCCTGGCTGAACTCTCCCACCACCAGGTAGCCCCCGGTGGCAGCCCTCTGCAGGCGGGCCATCTCCTCCACGTCGCCACTGAGGCGGTGGACGGGAACCTCTCGGGGCAAGAGGGCCAGCATGGCGTTCATGTGGGTGGTCTTTCCCGCCAGGCGAGGGACGGCGGTGACGACAAAGGACCACCGCTGGTCCACGGCGGCCCAGAGGGTGGCGGCCATTTCTGCGCTCATGGTGCCGTTGCGGATGAGATCCAGGATGGTGGGGCTTTCAGGCATGGGAGTCCTCCTTTCTCTCTTAGGCCAGACCCAGGGCCAGGGCGCAGCACAGAGAGCCCTGAGCAGCGCCCTCTTCCAGGATGGCCAGGGGGGCCCAGCGCCACTCAGCATAGTACGTGGAGCTGTCGACCTGGCGGGATGTGACGGGTAGGGTGGGAGTGCCCGCTGCGGGAACGGCCTCAAAGAGGGTCATGGCCAGGGGGCCTTGAGGCCGCTGCTGGAAGCCCTCGGCCACGGGCCAAAGGGCGCCAAGGTCCAACCCCAACTTCTGCCTAGCCGCGCGGTGGGCCGCCTCTTCTGGGCTCTCACCGGCCCTACAGGTGGCGGCAGGCAGACCCCAGATGCCGGGCAACTCCTCCCCCGATCCCTCGGGACGCTTGACCACTAGGATGCGTCCCGGCTCGCGAGGGTGGCGAATGAGGAGCGCTACGGCGATCGACGCTGAGGTCATTTCTGAACGCTCGCCGTCCCAGGGCCAAACCTACACGTCCAGGTTCCGCACCTGCTTGGCGTAGGCGAGGATGAAGTCCTTGCGGGGCTTCACCTCCTCGCCCATCAGCTGGACAAACACCTTCTCGGCAAGCGCCGCGTCCTCCATGTTCACCTGGAGCATCGTGCGGGTGGCCGGGTCCATGGTGGTCTCCCAAAGCTGGTGGGGGTTCATCTCCCCCAGGCCCTTGTATCGCTGGGTCGTCACGCCCCGCTTGTCTTTGAGCGGTTCCATGATGGCATCCCGCTCCGCCTCAGAGTAAACGTACTGGCCCTGCCGCCCGATCTGGATCCGGTAGAGGGGTGGCTGGGCGATGTACAGGTATCCGCCCGTGATAAGGGCTGACATGTACTTGTAGAAGAAGGTGAGGAGAAGGGTCCGGATGTGGGCCCCGTCCACGTCGGCATCGGTCATGATGATCACCCTGTGGTAGCGGAGCTTTTCGAAGTTGAAATCCTCCCCGACCCCAGCCCCCAGGGCGATGATCAAATTCCTCAGCTCCTCGTGGGCCACCATCTTATCCGGGCGCGCCTTCTCCACGTTGAGGATCTTGCCCCGAAGGGGAAGAATGGCCTGGAACTTGCGGTCCCTGCCCATCTTGGCGGACCCGCCGGCCGAGTCTCCCTCCACCAGGTACAGCTCACTGTGGGCGGGGTCCCGCTCCTGGCAGTCGGCCAGCTTGCCGGGTAAGGAGCCCCCGTCCAGGGCGCTCTTACGCACGACCATGTCCCGGGCACGCCGGGCCGCCTCTCGGGCCTTCGCCGAGGTCAGACACTTGTCCAGAATTCGGCGGGCATCAATGGGGTGGTCCTGCAGGAACATCATGAGCTCGGACCCCACCACCGAGTCCACGTACCCCTTCACCTCGGCGTTGCCCAGCCTGGTCTTGGTCTGCCCTTCGAACTGGGGGTCCGTGAGCTTGACCGAGATAACCGCCGTGAGGCCCTCTCGAACATCGTCACCCGTCAGGTTGGTCTGGTCATCACGAATGAACTTGGCCTTCCGGCCGTAGTCGTTCAGCACACGGGTAAGGGCCGAACGAAAGCCTGTTAGGTGGGTGCCGCCGTCTACCGTATTGATGCAGTTGGCGAAGGTGAAACAGGTCTCGGTGAAGCCGCCGTTGTACTGGAGGGCCACCTCCACCAGGGTGTTGCCCACGCCCTTGCTGACGTAGGCAGCCTCGGGGTGCACCAGGGTCCGGTTCCGGTTCAGGGAACGGACGAAGCTGCGAATCCCGCCGTCAAAGTAGAATATCCGCTCCTGGAATCCGGGGGGCTCGCGGTGGTGTAGGTAGCTGATGAAGTGGATTTCCAGCCCCTTGTTGAGGAAGGCCATCTCCCGGAACCGCTCGGCGATGATGTCGAAATCGTACTCCAGGGAAGGGAAAATCTCCTTATCGGGCAGGAAGGTGATGGTGGTCCCGCGTTCCGAGGAGGGCCCCACCACCTCCACCTGCCCGGTGGCGTGGCCACGGCTGTGGTGCTGGCGATAGTGGAACCCATCGCGCTGGACATCCACCACCAGCCACTCGGAGAGGGAGTTGACAACGCAGGCGCCAACGCCGTGGAGCCCTCCCGTGACCTTGTAGGCGCCTCCCCCGAACTTTCCGCCGGCGTGGAGGGTGGTCAACACCGTCTCCATGGCCGACTTGCCCGTGACGGGATGGGTGTCCACCGGGATGCCCCGGCCGTTATCCTCCACCCGCACGGAGCCGTCTTCCTGCAGCGTGATATGGACCCACGTGCAGAAGCCAGCCATGGCCTCGTCTACCGCGTTGTCCACGATCTCGTAGACGAGGTGGTGGAGGCCACGCTGCTCCGTGGTGCCGATGTACATCCCCGGGCGGCGCCGGACGGCCTCCTGGCCCTCCAGCACCTGGATGTCTTCGGCGGTGTAGTGGCTCGTTGGCTCTAGTGTCTGGGTCATGAGAACCTACCTATGAAGATGGATGAGTACGAAAAACGACGCTTGTTTCCAGGAGAACCCCACAGCTTTTGAGGAGGATTCCCACCTCTTTGATTGACTAGGTCACTTTCTCCTCAGCACTCAGCCCCGTGCGGAGGCCATAATACACCATCACCGTCGCGGACAGCCCTGTAGCCAGATACGCGTTTCCCACCATTGCCGGCAGAAGACCCCAGGGAAGGGCGGCAACGCGGACCAGGAGGAGCCCCACGCCCAAGCTGATAAGGTTGAGCAGCAGATACAGGCCCAGGACGCTCCAAAAGTGGCGGCGGGCCAGGGCAACGCTGCGCCGTAAGGCTGCCAGGGCCCCCAGCCCCTCCAGGAAGATGGCTGGCTTCACCAGAAACAGGTAGACGGACACCACAAGCCCTCCGCTCAGAGCCAAGGCCAGGAACAAGCTGCCCACGAACGGGTCCAGGGCTTGGAGGAAGATCCACACCGACCCGATCACCGGGGCTGCTACAAGGACGACACCCGTGAGAAGAGCCAGGTAGGCCGTCAAACGGCCCCAGGACCTTGGTGCCTGAGACAGCAGGAGGCGTGGCCGCCAGGGCTGACCCTGGGTCCCCTGGGCGAGGGACCCGAGGTAGAGGCACGCCAGCAAGATGCTTGCCAGGGCCAACGCCAGCACCACCAGGAACCCCTGGCTCCAACTGCTGACGGAGAAGAGCTCCCCCTGGGAAAACCCTTGGCCGCTCAGGGGGTGCAAGAAGGTAGGCACCTGCCAGCCGAGCACGCCCAAAAGGTTGGCGCGCTGCAGCGCCTCAAGGGTTTGCGCAACCTGCTCCCTCAATGCGCTTGGAGCCCCTGACTGTGCTCCTCCCGCCGTTAGGAACCCCGACTGTTCTGCAAGCCTCTCAAAGAGGGGACGAGGGGACACCCTGGGGAGAAGCCAAAGCAAGGCGTCCACCAGGATGGGGAGGGCGAGCAGGGCGGGCCAGCGGTGGACCAGGGCGAACCCGGCCCCAATGCTGTCAATGATGCCTCGGCGACCGGTTTCCATATGGCGCTCCGCCGCAGCTACGCATGATCACCAAGGTGAATTGTATCATAGTCGTAGGGAATAACCAACGGAACGCTGAAAACAGGCATAGCTAGCCCCACATCGCAGTTGGCTTCGGGCATCCCGCGGCGCTTGCAAAGGAAGCCGAGGGGACGGCGAGTTTCGACAGGTCACGTCCACACCGCGATGACCACAGCGTCTCGGGGATTGCCAGGGTCAAAGAAGAGGAGGGCGCAGGAGCGGCCGTTGACCATCTCCCCAGAGGGTATGTTCCGGGCGGTGGGCACGCGCTCCAGCCACAGGGCCAGGCTCCCCGCCACCTGCACCGTGGCCTCGTAGGTAGTCGCGTTGAACCCCTTGATGGCGCCCTTCTTTATCTCCATCTCTGGCCTCCCTAGCAGGAGGCTGAAAAACCCTGTCGACCATCCCCCTGACCCCCTTTCCTTCGACGGACTCAGGACAGGCTCTGGCCAGGAAGGGGGCGGAATGTATATCTGGGGGACACCCCCATACCCCTGCCAAAGGGGCTTCGCCCCTCTGGACACCCCTGTTCCCGAAGCTTACTAGCGTCCTTTCCGTTAAGATCGTTTGTCATTGCGAGCCCCGACACCGTTGGGGCTCGCAATCTGGGGCGGTGCTCCGATCTCTCTGCCAGATTGCTTCGTCGCCCTCCCGCCTGAGCGGGATCGGGACTCCTCGCAATGACGGCGGCAACCCTTTTTCAACGAATCTCTGGTTCACCTCTCTAGCGACGCGTCAGGCCCAGCCTCTGGGAGTAGGCAGGCCGCTCCTGACGCCGGTAGGTGAGCTCGATCTCTTGTACCCGATAACGGGCAGCGGTGAGGCCTGCCCGAGGGTCTGTCACCTCGACCACGTCGTACAGCTCCTGGCCACAGTTCACAGGGACGTTGACCTCTCCCAGCGACGTTGCGAGGTTTGCCTGCCCCAGCAAGGCGTCGCCCCGCTGTTCCAGCTTCGCCTGGGTGTCCAGGTTCAGGTCATGGACCTGGACAAGCCGGTCGTACATCCTCTCCACCTCCAGCCAGGCGAACCGCTCCGCCATGCCGGCGGGGCCATAGACCTGGAGGCGGTTGTGGGCAAGGGGCTCGTTGGCATAGCGCCCCTCCAGCAGGGGATGCGTGGCGCCATAGGAGTAGTCGGTAGGGTCACTCGATCCTGGCGCCAGGGCCACGGCCAGGGCGCCCCGAAAGCGCAGCACATCGGGCGCCTGGGCCAGGAGCCTTCGAACGGCCTCATCGCCCCGGTCCCCCGGATACACGGTGAGGGCCGGCCGGTAGGTGGTCAGGGCCGTGCTGGCCCCCGTCGAGGCGAGGTCCAGCCCCACCCGCGCCAGCAGAAACCGAAGGACCTCCTCCAACGTGGCGTCGCCAGCTTGCCAGGTGTACTGCTGACGGGCAGACCAGCGGGCCAGCAGCCCCCAGGCGCCCTCCAGGCGGAGGGCGAACAGGGCCGTCCCGCCCCTGGAGAGGTGCTCCCACCCGGTGATCCAGCAGGCAGGCCCTGGAGAGGTCTCCTCGCCCTGGGATGTCCGGTACCCGGGGCTCATGGCCACTTGGGAGCCTAGCTGGAGGGCGGCAAGGGCGCCGCTGCCGGGCTGGTTGTACCGCCCGCCATCGTTCCGCAGGGAGATCTGAGCGATGGCCCCAGAGGGCCCGTCTCGCGTCATCAGGGAGACCACATCGTTGGAGACGTCCAGGGGCGAGGGGTTGACATTCCCCTCCCACACGCCGGAAGGAGTGGAGAGCCACAGGCGGGAGGTGTTGCCGGCAAGGGCCAGCCCGTACTGCAGGTCCAGGTTGAAGGGGACGGCTTCCCGCCACCGCTGGTCGGCAAAGGACGCGCCGGGCAGGGAGTGGGACCAGAGGGGGCGCTGGTACGCCACGGCGCCGGTGTGCTTCTCCACGAAGGTGAGGCGGAGGACGTCAGCCACGACCAGGAAGGGGTTGTGGAACTGGATCAGGGAGTCGCTCCGGGCAGAGGCGAAGGAGCGAAGGGATGACCAGGTGTTGAGGGCCTGGCGCACCCCGTCGCCGTAGATGCATGTCCAGACGTGGTGGTCCCCGTAGGCGTTGGTGCCGGTGACCACCAGGTCCCAGTCCTCGTAAAAGACGGCCACCATGCCCGTCATGGCAGACACCGAGTTGCTCCAGTCCGAAGGGTTCCCCCAGGAGCCCCCGGATCGCTTCATGACGTACACCATGGCAGTGTCCGAGGCGTAAAAGAGGGCCACGGCGCCCCCGGGCTTGATGGCGGCGGCAACCCACCTGACGCTGGTCACCACAGGGGTGATGGCCTTCGCCGGGGCGTTCCAGGTGGCGCCATTGTCGTTGCTCTCCCTGTAGTAAATGGAGGCGCCATCTTCAACGTCCACGTAGAAGATCATGACCTGGGCGCCCTGGCTGCAGAGAGCGACGTTGGCGCCTGGGGAGACGCTCCCCAGGGAGGTCCAGCCGCTGAAGTTGCTCTGGGAGCCAGGATTGGCCACTCTCTGCACGTAGAGGTTCCCACCTCCAGATTCCACCCGCACGCGCACCAGGGACCCATTGCCCGGCATGGTGGCGCCGTGGTAAGAAGCGACCTCGGCCCCCGTGTAGTGGCGGGCGAACAGAGGCCGAGCCACCCCTGCAATGCGGTTGCTCACCTCTACCTTGACGGAGGGCACAGAAGAGGAGGACCGCTGGGCCGCCAGTAGTGTGGAGGAGAGCGTGCGCACTCTACGGACCCCAGTCGGTGGTCTGGCTCTCCATAGGCTGGAGAGGCCGGTACAACGCCTGCACCCGCACCCTGTTCCGACTGCCTTGGCGGGCCAGGGCTCGCCGAAAGGAAGCCAGCCGATCCTGACCCCAGGCCAGGTAGTGGCGCGACGTGTCCTCGCCACCAACGTTAATGCGATTGGTGGCAAAGCTGGCCCACTCAATGGACGCATATGCCTCGGCTCCCATGGCCGCCAGCTCCTCCAGGGCAGAGGGCAGGGTGGAACTGGTGGCGTCCAAAGTGTGGAGCTTCCCGTAGTACACCGACGTCGACGCGCCGCCCGCGGGGGCGCTATCCACCAGCAGCGTAAGAGTGCTTCCCCATACGGAGAAGCGGACGAGCTGAGGGGGGTACTTCCCCGTGGGGTACTCCACAGCCTCTACCTGGAGCAGTCCTGTCAGGCTGACCAGCGACAGGTCTCGACTCCCAGCCGTGGTCAACGTGGATCGTGTCTCCAGAGGCGCGGCGATGCTCACCTCTTGGAGGGCGTGCTGAATGTGCCGGTTCAACTCGGCGTCGGTCCAGCGGTAGCTGGTGGCATCCTCATCGTGCAGGTCCTGCCGGACCCTGGTCCGCATGTCATTCAGATTCATGAGCCACCTTGCTCCCTTCAGCAGGGCGGAGAGAGGAGCCTTCGTTAGCTTGCATCATTCCTGTGTTCGCCTCGGCGACTACTTCCTTTCCCAACAGGCCGTACCTGCGCTAGACCTCCAGAGAGGCCCGTCGGAGACGGTACAGGTCCCGGGGTGAGAGCCGCATAGAGAGCGCCTTCTCGGTTGACCCCAGCCCTTCCCTATGAGGGAAGGGCTTCATAGAGGAGGGTGAACTCCTGTTTGATCTGATCCAGGGAGATAGGACCAGGCTGGAAAGAGCTGCTTTCGGATACGGTGCCGTCGGCGTTCACGGTCCCTACCACCTCTTCCACCAGCACTGTGCCAACCTTTCCCCAGGTGCGCCGGAAGTGGGCGCGAGTGTGGGTAGGCTCCGTAGGCGCAGGGCAAGTCGCCTCAGGACACATCTCCAGGTGGTAATCCCTCTCTGTTTCGTTGACCAGCAGGTCTGGCATGGCTCCTCACCTCTAGTAGGATGCTGAAAAACCCTTTCGACCATCCCCCTTGTCCCCCTTCCTGGCCAGGAAGGGGGAGGACATTGTATCTGGGGGACACCCCCAGACCCCCGTCCCTTCGGCTTCGCTCAGGGCAGGCTCCGGGGCTTCGCCCCTCTGGACACCCCTTTTCCCGCAGCCCTTCAGTAGATGTAGCAGGCGTCTAAGCTGTACGTGAGCTCTGTAATGTCCTGAATGTAGAGCACGCCAACCCTCCAGGTGAGGGGTAGGGGCGTCCCGGCCCTCATGGAAACCTGCGGGTCCAGCTCGGTGATCCCTGGGTAGTAGACCGCCAGGTGGAGGTTGACGTCCGGCGCAAAGCTGCTGGTCACGAAAATGTTCTGGTACTTCCCCCCTGTCGGCGCTTTAGCCTGGATGCGTATCTGGATGAGCGGCGTTGCTCCCACCGTGCGAGAGTCTACGTCCAGGTACAGGATGACGCCTCTGAAGTGACGGTTGGTCTGGTCTGCAGACCAGGTGGTGCTGGGGCGCCCAGCCAAAGCCTGCAGTTGGACAGTCTGAATGGCGTGAGGCCGCACGTACAGGATGCGGTCCAGGCTCATGCGGACGGCGCCGGCATCGCCCTCATCCACGGAATCAGGAGCAGTGTCATCGGCCACGGCGAAGGCCACGGACCCGTCATCAGACGCAGGACTGAAGGGAGCGTCGTCGGTGTGGGAACCGCCGATGGTGCTTCCATCTGGGTTCACCGCCACCACCTGAAGCTGGTTGCCGGCGGGCCCGCCCAGCAACAGGGGTTTCCCATCGTGGCCATACAAGCGCACGCGAATATCGTCCAAATCCTCACCGGCCAGACGCAAGGGCATGGTGTACCTCCCTTAGCAGGTTGTTGAAAAACCCTTTTCGACTATCCCCCTCCCCCCTTCCTGGCCAGGAAGGGGGTGGAGATTATATCTGGGGGATACCCCCAGACCCCCACCAAAGGGGCTTCGCCCCTCTGGACTCCCCTTTTTCATCACCCTGTTAGGATAGGCTGTAGTCGGCGCTCAGGGCGAAGGAGGCGCCCGAGAAGGAGACCACCTTCAGGAAGACGGTGGCGCCTCGGGCGTCTACCAAGAGGGCGTACTTCCCCGTGGCATCAGGCTGTCGCGAGGCCCCACCGAACCAGGTGCCCTGACGCGGGTTCCAGTAGAGCGCCCGGACCGTCAGCGCCTGAAAGCCCGCGCCCGTGACGGTAAGGTCCAGGCGGCAGCACTCGTACCCCGTGGTGTCTATGGCGCCGCTGGTGGTTGCGGGATCCGTGGCGTCCACCGCCGTGACGCCAGTCCGATGGACCAGGGGCGAGGTGCCCTCGTACACGAACCCCTTGGCCAGCCCGTTGGCGTCCAATCGCACGTTGGTCATGCTGCCTCCCTACCGTCAAGGATGGGCACGTCCGTAGGGGCAGTTCATGGACTGCCCCTACGCAACCTCCCTACGGACGAACGCCGGTCAGCTTGGCCGTCTTGACAGAGTTGAACAGAGCGGTCGAGGCGTACCACTTCACCCGGATGCGGGTGGCGTCCTTGGTCTCCAGGCTGCCCACGCGCTCCACCGTCAGCCCCCCGGGGCTGGTCAACCCCACCAGGGCCCCCTCGCCAACCTGGACGGCGAATACGGTGGAGCAATCAGCGCTGCTGCCCACCGATTTGGCATCGGAGATGTAGTCGTTGATGCCAAGGGGAATCCCGTCGTAGTACTGCACCATCTGGCCAAACTGGTTCCGGTCCGTCTGTAGGAGCCCGGAGCCCGTGGCCCTGGAGAGGCTGGATAGGGTGCGGCGGGTGCGCCGGCTCATCAGGAGCAGGTGGGGCTTGCCCCCCTTGACGGCGTCGATGAGCTCGTCCAGCTTGTCCAGGGTCAGGGTGGCGCCGTTGGCGCCCATGGTGACCACCTGGCCGCCGGTGATGAGCTTGTCCAGGCCGTCAAAGGCGCTAGCATTGGCAGCCGTGTCCCCGGTGATGAAGGTGTCGTCGAAGGTCTGCTGAACGGCCTTCGCCTTCAGTTGCACCACGGCCGCCTCCAGGTCCTGGAGGTTCGAGCGGGTGGCCTTGAGGAAGTTGTCGATGTCCGCGTCTCCCCCGAGGATCTTGAGGGTGGCCGTCTGCTGGGTGAAGGTGGGCGTGGACTCGCTCCAGGTATCGCCCACGCCGTAGAAGGCAGCGGAGCCGGTGGTGTTCTCGCGGTTGTAGGCCAGGCCGTTGCCCACAATCTCGATGAAGGGAAGCATCTGGAGCACGGGGCTCTCTTTGATAATGGTCTCAATGACCCCCGTCAGGAGCAGGTCCTGGGAGAGCTTCGAGGCCTCGGCAAGGGTGAGGGCCATAACTTCTACCTCCTCAGTGAACGTGTAGTCCAAGAGTAGAACAGAAGTTCTCTACCCTGCAAGGAGCCGTTGACACAGCCCGAGCGGTTGATTGGGAGTGGGAAAGATGGTATACTGCCCGCCGTAGCAGATTGCTGAAAACGGGAAGTCCAGTCCCGATTCGTCGGGATTGGTGGGGGGTCCCGATGGGGCATCGGGATACAATCTCCACCCCCTTCCTGGCGAGGAAGGGGGCTAGGGGGATGCCGAAGGCCCCGCATCTATCGGGGGTCGAAGGGAGTTATTCAGCAACCTGGCGAGCTTCGGGTTTGTAACATCTACGGGTGATCAAGGCGAGCGTAGGCGAGACCCCCATAGAAGGGGAATGCAAGGAGACGTATGCCCATCGTCGTTCTGCGGGACGGGGAAAACCCAGAGGGCCTGATCGCGCGCTTTCGCTCGGCGGTGGCCCGCTCCGGGGTTCTCAAGGACTTCAAAGACAAGCGGTTCTTCCGTTCCAAGGGGCAGAGGCTTCGCTTGGCGCTTCAGCGGGCTGCCCGGCGGCGGCGCCGCCGCGGCATCATGTAGCCTAGAGCCCCGCCGCCGTCCCTTCCAGGTAGCTTCGAACGTCCTGAAGCACGGCGATGAGCTCCCCTCGCTGGAGCCTCCCCGTGTTGGTGTTGCGGGGGCTGGGGTGATACGAGGCGAACAGGTCGGGCAGGCCCTGCCCCAGCGGATAGTGGGCCCCGTGGCGAAACGGCAGAGAGTACCGCTCCCCCGTCACCTCGGCAAGCGCCCCCTCGTACCCCTCAAAGGCGATTCTGCCCAAGGCCAGCACGGCCCTGACTCCCGGCATTAGCTTTAGTTCCCTCACCAGATAGCGTCTGCAGTTTTGCGTCTCCTCGGCGGTGGGGCGATTCTCCGGAGGAACACACTTTACGGCGGCGGTGATGTAGGCATCCCGCAGGACCAGGCCATCGTCTCGGTGCTCCGACGTCGGCTGGCTGGCGAACCCCACCTCATGGAGGGCCTCCATGAGGAACCGGGCCGAGGGGTCTCCTGTGAACACCCTTCCCGTCCGGTTCCCCCCGTGGGCCGCCGGGGCCAGCCCCACGATGAGCAGGCGTGCCCCCGGGTCGCCGAAGCCAGGCACGGGCCTCCCCCAGTAGGTCTCGTCCCGCGAGCGCGGGCGCTTCTCCCTGGCCACCCGCTCCCGGAACTCCACCAGTCGCGGGCACAGCCGGCAGGCGATGATGGCAGAGTGGAGGGCCGCCAGCGAGTTATCTCGGCCCATTGTCGTGTATGTCGGCGTAAGCACTGAACTCTGCTCCACACCCAGGGCAGAAGTCGGCGAGGTTCGACCAACCCTACAGCCGGGATATGTAACTCAGGGCCGCCTTCGACAATATGAGGCCAAGTTCAGCGTCGCCGCTGTCGACATCAAATAATGGGTGAGATGGTGTCGTCGGCTGAGTGTGCTTCATCCGTCTAACGTAGAGCGTCACCCACGAAAGCATCTCGGCCACTGTGTCCTGTTTCTGAGGATTGGATATACTGGACAACATGCTAGAGAAAGCGTTTTTGAGCGCTTGCTGCGAACCTGTAACTGCCGACGTGCCAAGAATCTTTTCGAATGCCCTCTCGCACGCTAGCAAGGTGCCCGGGTCCTGACGACTTTCATAGGATTGCTCGGCTGCAGTTATCTCTGTGACGGCGTCTGGCCATCGCCCTGAGGCAACCTGCGAGAACCTGATCTCGACAAGCCTTCTCTGAGGCCAACCGAAAGCCTTGAGGATATCATTCCATTTGAGAGGTGAGATCACAAGCAGGGGGTACTTCCTCCCTTCGGAAGGATTCGGTACATAGTCCACTTGGTACATATCCAACTGTTGAACGGTGCCCTGGGTGCTCTTCCTCGCTCCTAGGTGCCATTCGACCTCCACAAAGACGGACTCTCCGGAATGACGTCTGTGTTCTTCGTCTAGCTGGAAAACCAAGTCCCGGTCAAACGGGAAATAGAGCGTGAACGTCTGAGCGGCCAAGCTCCTGTTGGTAAGGGCTGTCTGAAAGCTGTCCTTGCCCATTTCGGCAAAGCCAATGTCGTGGTGTTGGGCGTTCTCTCCGGCACGAACCTTAACTTTGATGTGATACGCACCGTTTGGCTGATATGCGACTTGGTCGCTGTCGTCGTGCGTCACCACGGCCTTCGCCGAGATCAGCGGACGAATGCCGCCGCCAATGACCAAGCTCTCTTGTATGAAGTTGGCCAACAGCATATGCGCCTCCGTCGGGTGGGGATGCCCCATCCTCTAAGTGGGGTGTTACAACATCAAGGTAGAGCTTGAGGGGTGAGAGGGCAGCTCTACCAGCCATCTTCTGCTACTGCCAGGCCCTCTCCTCATTGCGCTCCAGGAACCCCTCAATCTCCTCCACATGGTCATAGAAATAGCTCAGCGAGTCATGGATCTGGGCGGTGCTCAGGTGCGGATAGGCGCTCAAGACGCCCTCCACTGTCCCAAAGTGGCGGTACTGGGCCACCACGTGGCGCACGGCAATACCCGTGCCCACAATATAAGGCTCCATCCCTGCCGCTGTCTTGCGGTAGAAGACGTACGGGTGCTCTGTCCTAATGTCGTTGGTCACGGCTTCCTCCTTCGCCTCAGCGTAGTCCGTGAGGGCGACAGCGTCAAGACTCCCCCACCTCCCCCAGCACCGCTCTCGCCTCCGCCACATACGCGTCCTCCACCAGCACCCGGCACGGGGCGGCGGATACGCCAAGGAAGGGGGCGATGTCCCCAGGGCGGACCATCGCGGGAATGCCCGCATCGTGGAGCCGGGCCACCCACAGCTCTGCCATCGTCTGGTTGGGAGCCGTGGCCAGGTGCACCAGCTTCACCTCACCCCTCTACCCCCTCCATCCATACCTTCTCGCCTGGCCCGAGAAGAGGCCCCAGGCGCGCCTCCAGCTCGGCGCAGAACCGAGTGCTGTACCTGGCGGCAGGTATCTCAATGCGGGATAGCTTGCGGCCGCTGACTATTTCGAGCCAAATGGAGTCTTCTCCAGGGAACTCCAGGAGGACTCGCATGGCGTCTTCAAACCGTCTCAGGTCCTCGGGCGCCGTGAGACTCTCCTGAAACCGCAGGGTGACCTTACGAGTCGTTTTCCCGTTGGCCTTAGGGTGAGACCCGTTGGACTTGGCGCCATTGGTCTGGGCAGGGGCCCTGGGAGTTTCGAATGTATTCAAACTAGCCACTCCCTCATCGGAAATCTGTAACGAAGGCGGCGTGCTGACGGTTCCCTCCTCATGCAGAGAGGCGTGGTAGGGCTTGGCCTCGTCGCAGACGATGGAGAGCTGGTCGTCGCGCATCCTGGTCTTCCCCACCACCCAGAGGAAAGCCCCCTCCTCCCAAAGCGCGGCCGACTGCTCCAACTGCTCGGGCCACACCGTTACCTCGATGCCCCCGTCCAGGAGCTCCAGGGTAGCCGCCAGGAAAGGCTTCCCCTGGCGGGTCTGCCGCTGCTGGACCGAGGAGACCTGGCCCACGAGGATGAGCCTTTGCCCCGACTGCTGCTCCAGGTCGCTCAGGAAGATCTTCATCCAGTCGGGGTGGTCGGCCACGAGGCTGCCAAAGGGGTTGTCCGAGAGGGACACCCCCAGGAGCTCCCTCTCCCATGCCAGCTTCTCCCGCGGGGAGACCTCCGCCTGGGGCAGGGCCAGGGAATCTAACGGCGCAGCCACGGTGGCGCCGAAGAGGTCGAACATGGTGGCCTGGCCGCTGTGGCGCAGCCTGGCCTCCCGTTGGGCCACCGCGATGATGCGGTCCACGCCCGCGAGCAGGCTGCCCCGAGGAGGGCCTAGCTCGTCGAAAGCCCCTGCCTTGATGAGGCTCTCTAGGGGCCGACGGTTGAGGGAGGAGTCACCGGCGCGGCGGCAGAACTCCTCAAGGGAGCGGAAGGTCCCTCCCCGGCGCCGCTCGTCCAGGAGGGGGGCCACGGCGCTCTCTCCCACGTTCTTCACTGCCGCCATGCCGAACCGAATGGCTGTCTTTCCATCGGGCGCGGCCTCGATGGAAAACTCCATCTCACTGCTGTTGATGCTCGGGGGCAGCACAGGGACCCCCATCCGGCGGCACTCGGTGACAACGGTGGCCACCTTCTCCATGTGGCCCCTGTAGGCGTTCAGCACCGCGCACAGGTACTCGGCGGGGTAGTTGGCCTTGAAGTAGGCGGTCCAGTAGGCGATCAGGGCGTAGCTCACGCTGTGGGCTTTGTTGAAGGCGTAGCCAGCGAAGGGCTCCAACAGGCGGAACACCTCCTCCGCCAGCTCGCGAGAGTAGCCCCGTTTCACGGCCCCCTGAAGGAACTTCTCCCGCTCTTGCCGCATGATCTCCGGAACCTTCTTCCCCATCGCCTTGCGCACCACGTCGGCCTCGCCCAGGCTGTACCCCGCTAGGGTGCGCACGATGTGGAGCACCTGGTCCTGGTAGACGATGACCCCGTAGGTCTCCTCCAGGATTCCCTTCAGGTCCTCATGGGGATAGTGAATGGGCGCGCGGCCAAACTTGGCGTTGATGTAGGTGTCGATATGCTCCATGGGGCCCGGGCGGTAGAGGGCGATCATGGCCGATATTTCGCCAAGGGAGGCGGGCTTCAGCTCCTTAATGTACCGCCGCATCCCCGGCCCTTCCATCTGGAACAGGCTGGTTGTCTCCCCCGTGCCCAACAGCTCGAAGGCCTTGGGGTCGTCCAGGGGGATGCTCTTGAGGTCCAGGTGAATCGCTCGCGAACGGGCCAGAGTAGTGAGGGTCTTGCTCAGGATGGTCAGGTTGGCCAGGCCCAGGAAGTCCATCTTCAGGAGACCCAGATGGGCCAGGGGCTCCATGGGGAACTGGGTCATGTTGGTGGCGCCTTCACCCTTCACAGGGCGCTGCAGGGGCACCACCTCGGTGAGAGGCTCCTTGGAGATGACCACCCCCGCCGCGTGGGTGCTGGCGTGGCGCACCGTCCCCTCGAGCTGCCTGGCGGTATCGAGGA
>Ga0209515_10005595_pt1 | contig 16170 bp, 12 predicted proteins | sample Subgroupgradi54m_FD_187454 | JGI IMG/M metagenome (GOLD analysis project Ga0209515, IMG submission 187454) | Subsurface groundwater microbial communities from S. Glens Falls, New York, USA - GMW60B uncontaminated upgradient, 5.4 m (SPAdes)... ...
TATCAAGGTTCCCGCCGGCGGATCGTTTGCTGTAGAGAGTTCCGTTATCTTTAAAGCTATTAAAATACACATCCAAGTCAATCGTAAAATCCCCGCTGCCAAAGTCAAAGTCGGGGCTTTGGGGGATACTTACAAAGTCATTTAAGCCGTTAAAACGCATCGGGGAAGTTACATTGGAGTTTTGGGAGCCCAGGTAAAATAATTGCGATGTGTCCGGTCTTTGTACCGAGACAAGGCTTCCGTCCCGGTAGCTTCTCACTTCCCCGTCTGGTGTGGTGATCTCGGCATTGATGAGATTGCCGCTTGAATCAAATAAAAGATTATGGAGCTCAGTGCCGTCCTCTTGTTCGATGTAGTCTATAGTTCGACTCTGCTCACCACCAGTGCTTCGACTCTCTATACCGCCGGCGCTTTGGCTGTCTTTTAGATAGTGAATGGTCATCTTGTCGAGTTTGACTGAAGTAAGCTTCCCTTTTTCATCGTAATGGGAGGTGAGGTTGTTTTGAATGATTGAAGTTCCCATGAGATTTAAGAGACTGCTTTGGTTACTGAAGTCGAAGGTGGTGGATTTGCCTTGTGGGTCTTTGGCTTCCTTTAAGAGGCCTTTGTCGAAGAGGAGTGTTGAGCCGTCTTTTAGGTCTATTTCTTTTAACTGGCCGTTTGAATCATAGAGAAGATATTTAAATTGGATAAGGTTGTCCAAAAGGCTTTGGCTGGGCCTTGCAGCGGGAAGATCTTTCTTCTGAATCGAAAACACGGGTTTTGAAAGGGTGATTTTACTTCGGATAGGTGACGGCACAGGTTTTGTCGGAAATGCGCCGGGTTTTGTAAAACTTAAAGGCGTTTTGGTGTAATTAAAGCCGGGCTTTGTGAGAGTTATTGTTTTGCGCGTGTAGTTAAAGTTTTGCCGGAGATTGGAATAAACCGGTTTCATGAGTGTGGGAATACTCAGGTTTAATAGATTAAAGCCGCTCGCAGAATAGACGAGGTCTTTTACTTGAAGAACTATGCTCTGGGAAATGCCGGATACGTTCTTCGGGGCTACAGAGATGCCGGCTAAAGCGTCTAACTTATCTGTTATAGCCGTACTTTTTAAGGAATCAATATCAGGGGCTTGAAGGCTTTTTAGGTTCTGCCCTTGGGCCTGGCCGTTTGTTATCCGGCTTTCGATTTTTGTAAGGGTATCGAAAATATCGGCAAATGCGACGACATTCCCTTTAGCTTGGCCTTTTGGGTAGACGTACAGATTGGCTTTGGTGCCTTCAATTCTTAATTCTGAGATGTATTCCTTAGTGGGATCAAAACTCTGAGACAAGCCTTGGGTGGTAACGTTTGTGGTTTTCTTCGATTTGGCATTGTAATCGGATCGCAAGACTGTCCATTTGCCCTGGTCACACGTAAAGGTCAGTGTTCTTATGACGTCCCCCATTTTCTGTTGAAAGGCTGTGAGAACTATCTTTTGGGGACTCAGAGAATTGAATGTAAAATTTGTCTTCTGGACCGGGCCCTGAAGATACGCTCCTAGCGGATCAAAGAGTCTTTGGGACGGGGTGTAAGAGCCGCTTGAGGACGAGTCCAGAGCGACTTGAGAGTTCTGGTACTTTATCTGAAACTGAGGGTTCCAGTTCTTGGTGGAGGTAAAGCCTTGGGGGGTCGTGGGCTTCGGAGTGCCCGCTTGATAGACGTAGATAGCCACACGGTTTGATTCCCATCTTATCTCAACGATGTATGCTACATTCTTCTGAATTGTAAGGTTTAAGGGTTTGGTGCTGGTACCCCGGGTCCAGGTGGAGCCCGAGCCCGGGATGAGATTTACTTTCAAGACTTTCGAGCCTGAAACGGCCGAGGCTTCAAATTTTGAAGTATCATCGGAAAGCGTGGCATTAAGTTTCATGAAGGGACTATTGCCATAGGGGATGGCCGTAGTGCCTTGAAGGGTAGTTTCCTGTAAGAGAGTGTTTAGAAGCTGGTACTTTTCAACTAAGGTATTTTGGCCCTGGGTTTGGTAATTATAAAGGAAGCTCTGGCCCAAGAGAGTTGTTTCTTTTTCTCTTAGTCCCTTAAAAGGCCCGTCAGTAAAATAGGTGGATACCGTGCCGTCGGGGCTTGTGAATTTAAGAAGCGCTTTGTCCGAGAGACGGTATTCCCAGGTATTGCCTTGAGAAGCGACGATGATCTCATCCTGCGTGTAGGAGTAATTGGTCGTGATGGGAGGGACGGCGGAGGATACGGTTTGGACAAGTTTTCTATCCTTATAGATGTATTGGGTAGTATCCTGGGGATAAGTGACGACGGCATCTTTCACGGTGTTGCTAGGACCCCAAGCGATTTGGTCGAGAAGTATTCCTCCGGAAGTTTTTACTTTGACTACCACCCCATTTTGGTAGCTGTACTCATCCCCGTGAGAGTCTTTAAGCAAAGCGTCTTTTAATGTGTTGTTGGCCTGCCATCTGATGCCGGTAAGCGTAAAGTCGTCTTTGTACTTTATTTGTTTTAAGAAGCCGTTTTCAAAACTGTACTCATAGTCCTGGTTTGTGGCGGTTTTAATCTTCTGGGTAGCGGGATCCCACGCGATATTTGAGAGAGTAAGCCCGCCGGCGAGAGTCGCCTTGGAAATATTGTTATTCTCATAGAAAAACTTATTACCTGCGCCGTCTGTGAGTGTGGCTTTCTGGATTCTTTGGTTTTGATCCCAAACAATGTCTTCGAGGGTTTTGCCATTTGAAAGCTTCGCCCTGGAATAGTTTTGATTTTCAAAGTAGTATTCATTATTCGAGGTATCGACATAGGCGGTCTTCTGGATACTTCCATTGGCGTTCCAGACGATATCCTTAAAGTAAGGTATCCCTGAAGAGATCGCCGGGAGATTGATTCTCTCGATTTTGCTGTCTTTAAGAACGAAGACATTATTATTGGGGTCTGTGAGGGTAGCCTCTTTTAAGGTGTGGTCGGGGTTCCATGCGTAAGCTTCAATGCTGAAGCTGTTTTTAAGTTTGATTCTATAGATCGCGCCGTCTTTAAAATAGCTTTCATTGCCGGAATCATAGAGAACCGCTTCTTTTAAGGTGTTGTCCGGGTTCCAGGCGGCGGGAACGATCTTGTAACTTGTGCCAGTCGGTATTATCTGGGTGACTGTGCCGCCGTCATACAGGAATTTGTTTTTTGTCAAATCATCGGTGAGCGTGAACGCCTTAAGCGAGCCGTCAGGGTTCCAGGAAACGCCGTCAAGCGTTGAATTATCGGAGAGTTTTATCTGGGTAATGTTGGGTTGGGCCGTTTGGTCATAATAGAACTTATTGTTGTCTTTGTCGGTGAAAGTGGCTTTCTTTAAAGTGTTGTCCGTATTCCAATCAAGCCCTGTCAGTTTTGGCCCGGCTGCCAATGTTATCTGGGTCACTTGGCCATTGTCATAAACATACGCGTCCTTGGGAGAGTCCTTGACGAGGACAAAGCTTTTTAAGATGTTGTTGGAATCCCAGATAAGGCCGGTCAGCACGGACTGGTCTGACGCAAGCTTAATTTGCTTGTATTCACCGCCCTGGTAAGCCCAAATGTTTTGATTAGAATCTTTGAGAGTAGCGTCTTGTACTTTATTATCCGTGGTCCATGCGATGCCGGTTAGCGCGGAGCCGTCTTTGAAGCTGATTTGGGTGAACTTATCCGTGTCATAGACAAACCGGGTGTTGCCGTTATTCGAAGTGTCGGTGAGTGTGTATTTTTGAAGCGTGTTGTTAGTGTTCCAAGTGATACTCGTTAAGGTTTGGGTGGTTGAAAGCTTGATTTGAGTAACAATACCGTTTTGATACGACCACTCTTGGCCTGTACCGGCATAAAAGCGCACTCCATCCTTAAAGGAGCCGTCCGGGTTCCAGACGATATTCTTTAGAACACCGGCGCCAGAGGCCAGTGTCACCTGAGCCAGACTCATGTTTTGATAGAGGAATACATTGCCTCCACTCATGAGTGTCAGGTCTTTTGAGCTGTTATTCGGATTCCAGGTGATATTTTGAATCGTTGAAAGATCCGGAAGTCTTATTTGGGTGACGGTGTTGTTCTGGACTGTGTAAAGATTGCCCAATGAATCTGTGTAAGCGGCGCTCGTCAAGATATTGCTTGTATCGAATGTGAAATTTTGAAGTTTTGTCCCGTCGGGAATAAGGACGCCTGTCAAGGCGCCTGTGTCATCAAACAGGAACTTGTTCTGATTTTGGTCTATGAAGGTATCCAGCGTGACTTTTAAGTCCTGGCCTTTAGGGGGTTGTTTAAATAAAACCTGCGAAGTGTCTTGTTGGACGATCTTCTGAATAATTCCGTTTTGATAATAAGTTCTTTGGTTTTTGGTTTTATCGAAGACTTCCTTTAGTTTGCCCTGGGTGTCATAAGTTGTCTTGAAACTTGGGTTTTCAAGGATGGTTTGAATGACATTTCCCTGGGCATCTTTGGTGTAGGTGTAAGCGGTCTCGGTTCCGTCTTTGGCTATTGTTTTCTGGACTTGACCTTGGGTGTCGTAGATAACCTCTGTGCCATCCGGGGTTTGGTAGCCTAATACTTTACCGTTTTGAAGGACCTGGATGGAACCGTCGGGAAGTTTAAGATCGGCGTTCTGGATCTTGCCTGAGGAATCCAACTGAATGTTCTTTAAAAGTGTCTTGCCATCATGGCTTTGAACTTCTTTTAGCTTGTCCCCCACGTATTTCAAGATGTCTCCGTTTTGGGTGGTGAGGGAAAAGTTTAGGTTCTCTAGGTCTTGGAGGGCATTCTGCTGATCGACCAGAGCCTGGCTTTGGGATTGATTGGAGGAGAGCTTCTCGGTGCTTAATCCCGGCCTTCGGGTGTCTTCTAAGAATGAGGCCTTGGCATCTGCGAGTAGCTGCCTTGGGTCCTCAGCCCAGAGGAGGTTACTAAATAGGAAGGTGAGAATGAGGCTTGAGGCGATGGACTTTATGAAAAGCGTCTTGGGTGGGTTTCTCATAAGCTTAAGGCAAAGCTTACATGAGACATTGCTATTTGTCAAGTACTATTTGATAAATAGTCAAATTCTTTTAGCCCAATCTAAAAAGCATCCCTGGCGCTTTTGCAGCAACTCACAAGGTATGTCAATAGTTACATACCTGTTCCTGAGTGTTCTTTTAAGGTATGTTAAGGTAAAAATGGAGTTGTAAATTATGACAGGCGAAAAACTGAAACTCAAACAAACGCTCGCCCGCAACATGAAAAAGCACCGGGCGAAGCTTCGCCTGACACAAGAACAGGCCGCCGAGCGCGCCGACTTCAGCGTCAAATACTGGCAACGCCTCGAGATGATTTCTCAATCCGACCTGCCCTCGCTTCCGGCCCTGGTCAAAATCGCCAAAGCCCTAAACATCAAAATCCACCAGCTTTTTTTGTAATCGCGCTTTTAGCTTCTCATATTTCTTTCTGAGGCCCGGGATAAACTTCAGATATTTCCCTAGACGCGCCCGCGCGGAGGCAGCCGTCTTGACCGATTTCTCCCGCAAAACTTCCTCGGCTAGACAAATGGCCATGAACCGCAGCATGTTTTCGCTCCCCCGCCCGCCTTCAAAGATCTCCCGTTCCGAAACCTCAAATTCAACGCAGATTCCCCGTAGGATTTCTCCGACGACAAAATGATAATAGGCGCGAGGGCTTGAAGGTTTGTGTTTTCTAGGCATAAATGTCTTCTACTATACAAGGCGCAGGGGGTAGGGATTTTCGTTCAGGAAATATTAAAATTTTTGATATCTATTAACGACCGACGAGTTTGGGATGAAGGCTTTGACAATAATCACGAATCAGCGTGACAAAAATCTCTCCGAAGCTTTCGAGTTTTTTGGCGCCGACGCCGTAGATGTGGGAGAAATCCGCGATGGACTGTGGGCGGTAGATGCTCATTTCGATGAGCGATTTGTCCGAGAAAATAACGTAAGGCGGGACATTGGCCCGGTCGGACAGCTCTTTTCGTTTCTTGCGGAGAAGTTCGAATAATTTTTCGTCGTACTCGCGCGAATCGATGGCTTGCCTCTTCTCCTGCTTGGGCTTTCCGCCTGAGGCGGACCCGCCTTTGGCGGGAGGCTCTGCGACCGGCGGATAACCAAATATTTTGGCTTCTCCATTAATCACCTCGCGCGCCTTCACGGTGAATTTGAGAGCGCCATACGCTTCTTCGTCCGGGCGGATGATGTTATTTTGTATGAATTGTCTGACAAGCGCTTGCCACTGTTTTGTAGAATTTTCTTTGCCGCGCCCATAGGCCTCGAGCCTATCATGATTAAACTTGCGCACTTTCTCCGAACTTGACCCGCGAAGGATGTCTATCACATGCCCCGCGCCGAAGCGCTGGCCGGTTTGGTGCATGCAGGATAAAAATTTGAGCGCCGCTTCGGTTAGGTCGACGCTGGCTTTTTTAGGCGCCTGGCAATTGTCACAAAGGTCGCACCGCTCCCTGTCATATTTTTCGCCAAAATAAGTGATGAGCGGCACACGGCGGCAGACTTCGGCTTCCGCATAGCGGATCATCGCGTTTAAATGCATCGCGGCCGCCTGTTTTTCGGTGTCGCCGGTCTTTTGATCGATGAGGTAGCGGATATTGTGAATATCGCCGTAGCCAAAAAGTAAAAGGCAGTGTGCCGCCAGGCCGTCGCGCCCCGCCCGGCCGGTTTCCTGATAATAGGATTCGATGTTTTTGGGCAGATCGTAGTGGACCACAAAGCGCACATTCGGCTTATTGATTCCCATCCCGAACGCGATGGTTGCCACCATGATCTGCACGTCGTCGCGAATAAAGCGCTCCTGGTTTTCTTTACGCACTTCATCCGGCAGGCCCGCATGATAAGGCCTGACTGAAAATCCTTTTTCCTTCAAGCCCTCGGCCACCGACTCCACTTGTCGGCGCGAGAAACAGTAAACGATGCCGGATTGATTGGGGAATCTTTTCAAAAAATCGAGGGTTTGGCCGAGAGGGCCGGCCTTTGGGATCACTTCATAAAATAAATTTGAACGATTGAAACTGGCTATGAGTTCGTTTTGCTCGCGGATTTTTAAGTTTTCACGGATGTCTTTACGCACGCGAGGCGTGGCGGTGGCTGTCATGGCCAGGCACACCGCTTTTGGAAAAAGGGAGCGCACCCGGAAAAGCTGGCGATACTCCGGACGAAAATCGTGTCCCCAGTCCGAGATGCAATGCGCTTCGTCGATCGCGAGGCAGTCCACGTTTACCTGTGCCAGTGTTTCCATAATGTCCGGCTTTAACAGCGTTTCAGGCGCTAAATAAAGGAGCTTGGCTTTGCCGGCCAGCACCGCATCCAAATTTTCAGAGTACTCAAGCTCATCCAAACTGCTGTTCAAAAGCACCGCTTGAGCGCCCAGCGCCCGCAACTGGCTCACCTGATCCTGCATCAGCGAAATAAGCGGCGAAACCACCACCGTGAGCCCCCGAAACATGAGCGCCGGGATTTGATAGCAAAGCGACTTCCCTCCCCCCGTCGGCATGATCAGCAGTGTGTCCGTCCGCCCGAGCACCGACCGGATACAAGCCTCCTGCAACGGCCGGAAGCTATCATAACCAAAAACCTTCTTTAAAATCTCATTTGCGGTTGGCATAACTTTATATTTACTCTACTCTACTCTACAAGACGCAGAGGGTGTCATTTTTCGCTCAAGAAATATCTGGGTTTTTGCTATTGCCTAACTTGTTATCTTCCGAAGCGTATCCCAGCACTGCTTGAATTTTTTCAGGTGCTCAATCATGAGCGGTTTCTTGCGTGGATCGCGTAAAATATAGGCGGGATGAAACAACGTCATAAAGCGGACGCCGGGGTAATCCGGGTGCTCGAAAAAATTCCCGGCCTCTTCCTGCATCGAAAATTCACCCCTGCCGGGCATTACGTGTTTCAAGGCTGTGGCGCCGAGAAGAAGGATGATCTTCGGATTCACAAGCTCGATTTGTTTTTTCAGAAAAGACGAGCAGGCTTCGGCTTCTTTGGGCGTCGGAGCGCGATTGTCCAGCGGGCGGCATTTCACGACATTGATGATCAAGCTGTCTTGGTTCGTGTCAAACCCAAGATCCTTCATCAATTGATCCAGAAGCCAGCCCGCCCTTCCCACAAAGGCCTTGGCCTGGATGTCTTCATTCTCCCCGGGCGCCTCGCCGATCATGAGAACTTTCGCTTGAGGATTGCCACGGTCCACGACGATATGCGTGCGGGAATCTGAGAGAGGGCACTTCGTGCAATCGGAGCGTATGAGCTCTTCTTTAAACTCAGCGTAACTTTTCGCGCCCAGGATTTTATTTCGCGTATCGTCAAAGAGGTCAAACTGCATGTTTCGACAAGACGGCCCATTCCGAAAGCGAAAGCGTCTCGGGCCTGCGGCCCGGAGCGATGCCAGCGGATTCAAGCGCTTCCGAAACAGCCTTTTTCGAAAACGCCTCCCGCGTCTCATCCGCCAGGGCGTTCAAAAGGGTTTTACGCCTTTTTTGGAACGCCTTACGAACCAGATAGAAAAACCTTTCCTCGTTTTCAATAGACAGCCTGCGCCTCCCGGGAAAACGAAGCTTGACCACCGCCGAATCGACTTTAGGAGAAGGGTAAAAACATTCCTTTCCTATTTCCTTAAGCAAACTTACTTCGGAATAAACTTGCACAAAAATGGACAAGGGCCCCCAGGCTTTTGTGCCGGGATCTGCTCCCAAACGCTCCGCCACCTCCCACTGCATCGTGAGCACCGCCTCCGAAACAAGCGGCCTCTGCCCAATCAGCCATTCCAGGATGGGGCTCGTGATGTTGTAAGGAATATTGCCGGCTACCTTGATGGGTTCTTTCAGTTTCAAGTCTTTTCGAAGGTCCAGTTTCAAAATATCATTCTCGACAACGCTGAGCGATTCACCCTTGAAACGATTTTTCAAATAGCCCACAAAATAAGAGTCCTTTTCAACAGCGACAACGGGGTTTTTATTTTCCAAAAGAAATTTTGTCAAAAACCCCAGCCCCGGCCCTATTTCGAGGACTCTCTCCTCTCCCTTCAAATTCAGAGAGTCCCGGATAAAAGACAAAATCTCCTCACGGACCATAAAATTCTGGCCCATTTTTTTGCGGGGTGAAATTTTTAAATGGCGGAGCGCGTCTTTAACCTGCTGGAGTAAGGCCGGCATATTTTTTTCGATTTGCGGAAAGCGTACGGGCAAGCTTCAACGCCTCGATCATCGAACCGGGATCCGCTTTGAATTTACCGGCGATATCGTAAGCGGTGCCATGATCGGGAGAGGTGCGTATAAAAGGAAGGCCGAGCGTCACATTCACACCCGCGCCCCTGGAAATCATCTTGAGCGGAATGAGTCCCTGGTCGTGGTACATGCAGATTTCCGCGTCGTAGCGTCCTTTATAAGCGTAGTGAAACAGCACGTCGGGCGGCAAAGGCCCCGTGATTCGACCGGGGAGGCTTTTTCTCAAAGCCCAAACGGCAGGGACGATTTCGCGTATTTCTTCCGTCCCAATATTTCCTTCTTCACCTGCGTGAGGATTTAAACCACAGACCGCCAGGCGCGGTTTTTTGATCCCGAAAGATCTTCTCAGTTCAAGGTCCGTCAAACGGGCCGTCTCTTCCACTCTCTTTTTAGAAATAAACCTGGAGACTTCCTTAAGGGGCGTATGACGTGTCACCAAAACAACACGCAAGCCCCCTCCCACCAACATCATCTCAAAACGCCTTGTGCCTGAGAGCTCAGCCAGATATTCGGTGTGGCCCGGAATGTTAAATCCGGCTTTTTTTAAACCCGCTTTGTTGATCGGAGGCGTTACCACGGCGTCGACTTCATGTTTCAAAGCGAGCGTAACGCCCAATTCAATCGAACGAACGGCCAGCGCCGTAAGATGATTATCCGAATGGCCGCGTATTATTTTTTTCGGGAAATCCTCCAAAAAATAACAGGGGATGAAGCCCGGGGTTTTCGATGAAACGTTCTCTACGTCGCGGAAATAAATCTTAAGCCGAAGTTTTTTGGCAAGTTCATTATAAAAGGAAGCCTTGCCGAGAAAAAGGAATTGTGCGTGGAATTTTTTAGGCCATGCGGAAACCGCCCTTAAAGCGACTTCAGGGCCGATGCCGGCGGGATCTCCAAGCGTAATGGCAATTTTAGCGGATCGAGATATAGGCATTCTTCTTTAGATTGCCAATCCAGGTTTCCAGACGCTGGCGAAGCTTGTCTTTGAAAATGCTCTCCTGAATCTTGTCCCGGACTTCCGAAAGCGGCTTCACGGAAAGCTCTTCCTTCTGGACCACCTTGAAGATGTGAAGCCCTAGCGAACTTTGGATAGGTTCGGCAATCTCCCCCTCGTTCAAGCCAAAAACTTTTTTGTCGATCTCGCCCAAAAGCTGACCCTTCTCCATCCACCCCATCTCCCCTCCATCCTTCGCCTCGGCGCCTTCAGAATAAGTTCTAGCCAGTTCCTCAAAAGATTTTCCGCCGCGGATCTGGGCAACCAAAGATTCGGCAAAAGCCTTCGCATCATCCAGAGAACGCGTGCCGGCACGGACAAGAATGTGCTGAAGCCGGACTCGGTCCCCTCGCACAAAATCCTGCGAATGCGCCTTGTAATATTCGGCCACCTCACCCGGAGAAACCGAGACTTTGGATTTCACCTCATAGGCGACAAATTTCTGAGTCATCACCTGATCGTGGAAGCGGTTCCAGAGCTTCTTCTCAGTGAGCCCTTGCTCTTCGATGGCTTTCAAAAACACCTCACGGCTTGTGAATTTGTTCCGCACCTCGGTCATCATGTCGTCAACCTCGGCATCTTTCACAATCACCTGCCTTCTTTTGGCCTCACTCAAGATCAGTTTGTCCTCGATGACTTTGTTCAAAAATTCCTGCCGCGCCTCCTTCATTTTTTCCTGAAATTCAATTCCGGTGTACCGCGTGCGGTATTGGGCAATCACCGGCGCCATCACGAACTGAAGGTCCTGCTCGGTAATAATCTCGTCGTTGACAACAGCCAAAATGCGCTCTAGCACCTCCGCCGAAAAAACCTGCGGCACGGCAATGCCGCTGCAGAAAAGCATCCAAAAAAAAGCCCCTATAAGAAATCTTTGCCGTTTTTTCATAACGCCTCTATCGCCTTTTCGTCAAATTCAATTTGTGTCTTGCCTTTTAATTTTTCAAGATACGCCTTGAAATGGCTGGCCCGTTTTTCGTTCAGGAGGCGTTCCTCGACCATCTTTTTGACCGCCCGAAACTCCCTCAGCCTCGGTTCCACGCGATCCGTCAATTTTACGATATGAAAACCAAACTGCGTTTTCACCACAGGACCCAGCTCGCCTTTTTTCATCGAGAGCACCGTGGCCTCAAACTCAGGGACAAACTGGCCTTTTTGAAAAAAGCCGAGGTCCCCGCCGCGCTGGGCGGTGGTGTCAACAGATACACGGCGCGCGACCTCCTCAAAATCCGCGCCGGCCAGTACCTCCTCCCTGATTTTATCGGCCAAAGCCTGGGTTTTCACCAGAATGTGGGAGGCCCTGAACAATAGCGGTGTCATAAACTCGGAGGAGTGGGACTCGTAGTACTGCGACGCCTCGTCGACACCGAGCTTCAATTTCTTGTCCACCTCCGTCTCAATCAATTTTGCGATGATAATTTTTTTCCGCGCCGTCTTCAAAAGCTCTTTCACATCCGGATCCATTTCTATCTTCCGCCTCTGGGCCTCCTTTAGGAGAAAATGCTCAGCAGCCATATCCTCGATAAATTCTTTCTTGCGGCGGATCGCAGCCACGCGGATTTCCGTTGGAAGACCCTTGAGTTTCTTGTTGAAATCCGTTTCGGTGATTTGGTCGCCGTCAAAACGGGCGAGAATGGGGCCTGCGGACTTTTTTTCGCATCCTGAAACGAGAACCAAAATCCCTAAAACAAAAATCAACGGCTTCTTCATATCGGGAGACTATACCATAACCTAAGAAGGCTTTCAATCAAGCCTCGGGCGTCGTGAAAATCAATCCTCCCAGCCAGAACCCAAAACGCGCGTCGAAGGGGTAGTCTCGGCCTGACATAATCAGTAAAATAATTCCCACTGCCGCGATAAGTTGCCATATCCTGCGTTGGATAGGCCTTTGCGGGCTTCCATCACAGCTCCTCAAGCGATGGAGCGTCTCCGGTATTTTTCTTAATAGGAATTTATCCAATACCCTTCAAAACTTCATTCAAGCCATCCAGCGTTTTTTGAAGATTAAACGCCTTCTTTTCTTCAAGCGTCAATATGTCGATGAGTTCTCCTTCGATCCGTGAGTTCATATCCTTAATTTCTTTCTCTGAACGACCCAAGTTGACACGATATTTTTTGAGATCGGTTTCAAATCCATCCTCGGCTAGTTTCCTCCTGAATAATTGCCATAGTTCCTTGTCCTTGAAGTTAAACCCTGCCTTGACTAAAAATCCAAGATCATAAAAATCCCTTGGCGCGATGGCAAGACGCACGGCTGCGGCGCGCATTTTTTCGGACACCATTTCCTTTAAGGCAAGGCAGTTGACGCTTCCACCGTCAAAAAGCGGTTCCTTTGTAAAAGGGTGTAGGAATTTGTGACTTATCTTTTGTTTGACGGCCGGGAGAATCGGATTAAACCGCAAGCCAATCTCAAGTTTGATGGACTGCTTTTTTTCCAGAACAACCGAGTCATAATCCACAGTGTAAATGTACTGCTTGGATTCATTGCGACCGGCTTTTTCGGCGCCCTTTACGTTCATGCCGTAGCTTTTTGCAAACGATTGAATCTTGTCTTTGACAGGTTGAATGACGTTACGCCTGACAGTGCGTGTCACTTCTTGAGGCAGTTTCATGGAAAAATCCAGATCTTCGCTCAAGCGATAATACGAATAATAAACCTTGCTCAGGCACGTCCCGCCTTTGAAAATAAGATCATCACTCAAAGAACCGATGCCGGATAAAAGAAGAGAAAGGTAGTAATCCTTTTCCAATAGCGCTAATGCAAAACCGGTCTCAGCGGACACGGATTCAAGCACTTTCAGAAACTCGTCTTTAGCTTTGTGTATCATCGATAATCAGTTTCCATTTTTGATTGATTGCGCCTTTGCGTGATTTTGATCCATAAAAAGGCCAAAGAGAAGTCTTGGCTGCACTCTTTAACAATGGCTTTAACGTCGTGGCCGAAATCCCGACCTGCTCGAGTATGTACCCGATTCTCTTACGGGTGGAAACACTGGGGAAACAAAGCGCATATTTTACCAATTTCTTGACGTCTACTCTCTGGGTTTTGATTTGGGATTTGAGAATTTCAGACGCCTGCTTTAGCCCTCCAACGGGATCAGGAAAATAAATAAGGTCAATCAGGGTTCTCTCTCTATCGCTAACGATAATTTCCGAATCTCTGATCTTGATTTTCTCAAACCCATACATCCTTTTTGGGGAAACCAAGATAAGTTTGAATTCAACGCCTCCTATGACTCGCCTCCTTTGGCGTGAAGTGTTCAAAATGTACATCGTTTGAAATATTTGATCCGTGAAACCATAATAGTTATACAGGGTTGAATAGCCGATGTAGTAATTGCCGCGGGGGAAAAGGATGGATGGGACCAGATATTCATTCATTCGCCGTCCAAAAGGACCGGACTCAAGCGGCGAGAAGAAATAAACACCCCTCGTAATCGGAGTCAGCATCCTTTTCTTCTTGAGGCGAAAAAATAGCTGTTTCCTCAAACCGACATCGAAACCAAACAACCGATCAAATTGCTCCACCGTCACCACGGAAAGCTTCTCATAGGTCAGCCGGGCAATGACCTCAGTTTCTTTAGGTCCTAGGACTTTTTTGATTGTACTATCTTTGACCATAGGTTATCTACCAAGTAACTTACGTAAATTTTAATACAACAACGATTTTAGCCAAAATATCGGCTGTGTCAAGCAGAAACAATTACACATTTAAGTACCGGTCTGTCGTATAAGGGGCGTCAATGCCTGCACCGCCTCTCTCAAAATCCGGCAATAAAGGTCGAAACCCACGCTCGAGATGTATCCGTGCTGTTCGAGGCCCAAAATATTACCCGCTCCCCGGATCTCAAGATCCTCCATCGCGACGCCAAAACCGGAGCCAAGATAGGTGAAACGCTGGAGAGCATCGAGCCTTCTTTTAGACTCTTCCGTCAATTGGCAGCCCTTCGGAATCAAAAAATAGGCGTGGGCGCTTCGGTCAAAACGACCGACGCGGCCTCGGAGCTGATAAAGCTCCGACAGTCCAAAAAGATCCGCACGGTTCACGATCAGCGTGTTTGCGTTGGGGATGTCGATGCCGGATTCCACGATGGTCGTCGAGACAAGAATATCGATGCCCGCGTGAATGAATTTTTTCATGATGCCTTCCAAAATTTTCGCCGGCATCTGCCCATGTCCCACCGCCACGCGGGCCTCGGGCACCAATTTCTTCAACCTTTCGGCAATGCCCTCTATTCCTTTGACACGGTTATGAATGAAGAAGGTCTGACCTTTGCGGTCAAGCTCTCTTAAAACCGCCTCGCGAATCACACGGTCGCTTGATTCAGTAACGATCGTCTCAATCGGCTTGCGGTTGCGCGGAGGCGTGTTGATGGTTGACATGTCTTTGGCTCCGACCAGCGATAGGTAAAGCGTTCTCGGGATAGGCGTGGCGGTGAGCGTCAAAACATCCACGAGAAGCCTCAGGCGCTTCAAATGCTCTTTGTGTTTGACGCCAAACCTTTGTTCCTCGTCGATAATCACAAGGCCTAAATCCTTAAAAGACACGTCGCCCGACAAAAGCCTATGTGTGCCGATCACAATGTCTGAGCGGCCTTCGCGCACCGCCCCCACCGCCCTTTTCTGCTCGGCCTTGGATTGAAAACGTGAAAGCATGCTGATCTCAACGGGAAAACTTTTCATCCGTTCGGTGAAGGTGTCGAAATGTTGTTCGGCCAAAATGGTTGTCGGGACTAGAATCGCGACTTGTTTTCCGTCCATCACCGTTTTAAACGCCGCGCGAAGCGCCACTTCCGTTTTTCCGTAGCCCACGTCGCCGCACAACAACCTATCCATCGGCATCGGGGATTCCATGTCTTTCTTCACGTCCGCGGTCGCCTTTCGCTGGTCTTGGGTGTCTTCGTAGGGAAACTCCGCTTCGAGCTTTTTCTGCCAATCGGTGTCTTTCCCAAACGCGTGGCCTTTCAGCGCCTTACGCTTGGCCTGAAATTCCAGGAGCTCCGCCGCAAAGGATAAAACGCCCTTCCGGGTTTTTTCCTTCAGACGCTCCCAGTTTTTAGAACCTAGCTTTGAAAGTTCGGGCCGGATTTTCCCAAAGGCCATATACCGCTGGATGAGATACAGATCTTTTGTCGGAACATAAAGGACGTTTTTTTCCGCGAACTCGAGCACAAAATGATCCTCGGGCCGGCGGCGGATATTTTTTAAAGATCGGGTACCGCGGTAGCGTGCGATGCCATGCAGTGCATGAACCACAAAATCACCGATTTCGATATCGACAAAGGGGTCGATGGGACGTTCGTACATCCATGTAATGGCGAGGTCTCCGCGCGCGGGCGGGGAGACCTCGCCCCTACGTTTACCCTCTTTGGCGGGCAGAACGACCACCATGCGGTGCGGCTCAAGCCTCTTTCCCGTCGCGGGGTCAAAGGTATGAATGCCTTCTATCGTTTCATGTGAGAGTTCCATGCGGACGGGAAAAGAAAAATGAAGCGGAAAAATATCGACGATGCTGCCGCGGATGCTGAATTCGCGCTCGGCCGTGACTTGATCGCGGCGCTCGTAACCGAAAGAAAAAAGACGCCTGGCCAAGGAGTCGAAATCAATCTCCTTGCCGGCGTAAAACTCGATGGTTTCGAACATCACATTTTGAGCGGTGCGGAAACTCCTAAAAGTTCAAGGCCCAGACGAATCACGAATTGAACAGCACTGCAAAGCATCATGCGCGCTTCCGTCAAGGAGTCGTCTTCGGTGACCACGCGACGGGCCGTATAAAATCTATGGAAAAGGCCGGCCAGTTCCATCAAATACGGCACCAGCCGATAAGGCTCCAATGTTCTTTCCGCGGCCGACACGGCTTCTTCGAACTTTGCCAAATGCTGCATCAGCTTAATTTCGCAGGGGTCCGTCAATTTTGACAAACATTCTGGATTTGAACCGCGCCCCTACACGCTCCAGATAC
>Ga0209515_10005596_pt1 | contig 16169 bp, 15 predicted proteins | sample Subgroupgradi54m_FD_187454 | JGI IMG/M metagenome (GOLD analysis project Ga0209515, IMG submission 187454) | Subsurface groundwater microbial communities from S. Glens Falls, New York, USA - GMW60B uncontaminated upgradient, 5.4 m (SPAdes)... ...
GCATGAATAATTCTGTTGAGATTACTGGAATTAAAAATATTACTGTTTCTGGAAGAATAGGTAGTGGTGCAACAACACTTGCTACTAAACTTTCTGAAGTTTTGCATTGGGAAATGCTTGATGGAGGAAAATTATTTCGTAAGATTAGTAGTGAAATTGGATTGGATATTAACAAATCAAATAGTCGTCCTGATCACTTTGATCTTGAGTACGAAGAAAGAATTAAAAAAATGCTACAGACTGAGTCACATCGGATTATTCAAAGTCACCTTTCGGGTTACGATGCTCAGGGAATAGAAGAAGTTTTTAAAATATTGGTAGTTTGTGAAGATGAAAGTGGAAATGATAAGACAGATATCAGGATTGATAGATTAGTTAACAGGGATAAAATTTCTGTTGACGATGCAAAGCACGAGGTAAATGAAAGAGAGCGTGAGCATTTGCAAAAATTTAGACGCCTTTATGTAAATAACGATCCTAATTGGATTTACTGGGACAAAAAATATTACGACCTGGCAATTAATACTTACTCTCACAATCAGGAGGAAACATTAAAAATAGCATTGAGAGCATTAAAGGTTGAGGTTTAATTTATCTCGTATCTTCTTAGGGAATAGATAATAGCAGGAGTTACCGCTTGTAAAAATTCTAGATGTAGGTGGTTTTTATACGCTTCAGCAAATCTAGTTATAATGCTGGAAGCTAAAAAATCTGCGTCTTCAGGAACTATTTTTGCATTTGCAGCATATTCCGGTCCCATTTCTTCTTCTTTTTCAAGTAGGTATCCAACATATCTTGCAAAGAAATCTGCGCGCTCCGGAGTCGACATTTCTGGATGAAATTGCGTGTGATAAAGTCTTGCGCCATTATTAAACTCTATGACTGCAGCGTGTATATATGCAGTATCTTGATTTTTTAGTCCGTCTCTATCAAGATAGCCTTGTCTTACAGCAAGTACATCTGCTTTTATTACCTCAATCATACCGCTACTCGTTTGCACTTCTGTACCAATAGTTGGAAGTTTTTCTACAAAGTCATTATGGAAATGACTAGCATAAAAAGTCTCTGGTAAATGTCCGAATACTTCATCCCTTCTTCCTTCTGGTCTCAGTTCATGTGGTATGAATCCTGCCTCTGTAACTGTATTTCCATATTGATTACTTGGTAAACGGCCAAGTTTTCCTCCTATTGCATGAACACTTAGCTGTCCGCCAAAACAATCACCTAAGACCCATTTACCTTCGCCTAAATGATCTCTAACTATTTTTTCCGCTTCTATTAAATATTCTTGGTCTTTTGCTGACGGGGAATCGATAGGATAATTTCCTTCCTGAAATTTGTACGCAGACATTCCAGAGCCGCTAAGTATTAAAACATCACTTTTTCTTAATTTTTCTACCATTTCAGGATTTGACATTACAGATCTAAAATACCAAGGTTGATCTTGAAACCACAATGTTCCAATCGGCAAAAACTCAGCAATTTTTAAAGGGTATTGACGTAGGTCAGCAGCAAATGGTTGTAAATCAGGCGGAATTCCCAGTTCGTTAGCTTGCTCACTTGTCCTTCTTCGAGTATTGAAATCAACAATGCCTGCTGAAAAGACTCTTTTAGCTTCGTTCATAGCTGTATTATAAGATAAAATCAAGATGTAAGCAAAGCGTAAGGAGGCTTGATTTTATGTTTCAGTATGCTATACTCCTATTGGATTTTCCATTTTATGGAGGTACTAAGCTATGGCAATGAGAATAGAAACACAATCTTATTCGAACGCATTACAAGTGAGTAGAGAAAGAGGAAACCCACATAGTCAAGACGTGCGTCAAACGAAGGAGCAAAGACATCGTGCTAGGTTTGGCCGCCTACAAGAGCTGGATGTAAATAATCCAGTTCATCTCCAAGCTTACTTTAGTTTTCTTACAGACCCAAGGAATCGTGGACATTTTTCTTCTCCTCCAGAAACAGCAGAAGAGCTGAAAGCAGAATGCGAAAAACCAGGGAATCATCCCTTAGTAGGGTTAAATAAGCTTGGAGAAGTAATAGGCGGAGCAATGATTGAAGATGCTGCAAGAAATCAGCATGATCACTTTTTAACAAAGGTTGCAATTGATCCAGATCTTCAAGGAAGAGGGCTTGGAACTGAGATGGTGAGAAATGCTATTGATTACGCTTGCACTCATGAAACCTATGATAGAAGACCTAGAAGAAAACTTGACATTGCGATTATAGTAGGAATCCCAGGTTGGGAAAAGATGCGCCGTTTGGTTCAATCGTTTGGGTTATTTGAAAGAGTTTCAGAACTGAAAAATCAAGTTGATGTAGAAGTCAGGCAAAAAGATGGAACATATGCAAAGGTAACTAAACCAACCTTACGTTATGAAGCTAATCTTGATCAATGGAGAACAATAAAAGGAATAACCTGAAATTCCACCTCGATTAGGATTTCCTGTTAGATAAATCTTAAACCTCTCTCTTGCTATTTTTATTTCCTAATGCTAGAGTAGTGATGTTTATGAAAGTAGCGGATATCATGTCTAGTGAAGTTGATTTTGTGACGACGGACACAAACGTAATAGAGGTGTGTCGTCTGATTTTTGGTCGTGGAATTAACGGTGTCCCGGTTTGTAAAGATAAAAAAGTAGTTGGTTTTATTACGGAGCGGGATATTTTGGCTAAATTTTACCCCTCAATGCAAGATTACGTTGAAGATCCAGTCCACATGGGAGATTTTGAGGGCATGGAGGGAAAAATTTCCGAAATTTTAAGTCTTAAAGCAGAAAAATTAATGACTAAAAATCCAACAACGGTAACTCCAGTTACCCCTGTCCTTAAAGCGCAATCTTTAATGTTTCTCCGAAAGGTAGGTAGGCTTCCAGTAATTAATGAAAAAGGGAATTTAGTTGGAATTATTTCCAATGGAGATATTTTTAGAACAGTGGTTGGTAAAAAAATTCCTTATGTGGAAGACGAAGAGTACCATGATTGGTTGTCTAGGCATTACGATCTTATAGTTTCATGGGAAGAACGCCTAGGACATGAAATTCCTGATCTTATTTCTCTGTTTAATAAAAATAAAATAAAAAAAATCTGGGATGTTGGATCGGGAACAGGAGAGCATGCTATTTCGTTAGCAAGAAAAGGTTTTCATGTTGTTGGTCTGGAAAGAAGCAGTCTAATGTTTCAATCTTCAAAAAGTAAATGGGATAAACTTCCAGAAGAAGTAAAAAAGAGAGTTGAGTTTATTCATGGCAATTATATAGATATAATCCAAAATGGACCGACAGACTTTGAAGCAGCAATCTTTATGGGCAATGCTTTTCCTCACAATCCAAGTGATTATAAAAAACTCCTAGAAGTTATAAGTAAGAATTTATCTTCAAGAAATGCCATCATGGTCTTTCAAATTGTAAACTACGAAAAAGTTTTTAAAACAAATAAAAGGCTTCAAGATTTTAATATAGGAAAAGCGAAGCTTAATAAAGATAATGAATACGCATTTTTAGAATTTTATGATCCGGCAAAGGAGTCAGGAGAATTGTTAACATTAAATATGGCAATCTTCGCTTTTAACGGAAAGCGGTGGATGCCACGTGCTTTTAACAATACACCTATTGCGAATATTGACAAAAACAATATCAGTTCGCTTTTAAACAAAAATGGATTTAAAAAGGCTTCTGTTTTTGGAGGTATGCTTTTGGGCTCTTTGTTTAAAGACCCATTTGATCCTGTAAAAAACGATTGGCTAAATGTTGTTGCAAGACGATCATGAAAAAAACATCCTTAATTATATTTGTTCTATTAGTTTTAGTACTTAGTTCAAAAGCAGTTTTTGCTCAGGAAAATGATGAATTGGTCCAGCCCAAAGAAGTAATGGAGTATCAGCTTCCTTATTCAGGACTTCTTCCAGATAATCCACTATATTCCCTTAAGATCTTTAGAGACAAAGTAATTAGTTTTTTAATTTCTGACCCTTTAAAAAAATCAGAATTTGATCTTTTGCAATCGGAAAAAAGATTTAGCGCAGGTATTGGACTTTATAATAAAGGAAAAAAAGATTTAGGAGAAACTACAATTTCAAAAAGCATTAACTATTTAGAAGAGGCTTTTAGTAAAGCTCAGGAAGCAAAAAAACATGGCCAAGATGCGCATGTAATAATTGATAAGCTAGCTGTCTCAATAGATAAACAAGAATATTTACTAGCAGTGCTTAGAGAAAAGAATTCCGGGAAAACAAAAGAAGCCATTATCCTCCTTGGAAAAAGAATAGCTGATTTAGAAAATAAGGTCAAATCTCTTAAGTCGTAAAGATAGTTTAAACTCCACAAACGACCTATTTTTTTATTCATATTTTACTACTCTTTAAAGCTTTAAAACAAATTTTTTACTCTCCCAATTTGCCTTTTTTTAGTAATGTGACAAATCAAAGCTAAAATTAAGCATTGATTTTTTTTGATATAGATATTTCTAGTTGACAGTCCAGATCTAGGGTTTTATGATGCTTGTTGACACCACATATAGTGTCTAATCCGAAATTCGGATTTCGTGTTTCGATATTTATATGAAGTGTCCATATTGCGGAGGAGTAAAAACAGAGGTTGTTGAGACAAGAGATTCAGAAGATTTAGAAACAATTAGAAGAAGGAGAGCATGTCTTAGCTGCGATAAGAGATTTACTACATACGAGAGGGTTGAGAATATTCATATTTCCGTAATTAAGAAAGACGGAAAAAGAGAACAATTTGATAGAGATAAATTAAAAAGCGGGATAACTAAGGCATGCGAGAAAACTACTGTCTCAGCAGAAGAGATTGAAAAAATAGTTACAGAAGTAGAAAGGGAATTAAGAGGTGGAGAGGCAATTGAGATTGAAAGTAAGAAAATAGGACAAATTGCAGCAGCGAAACTTAAAAAAATAGATAAAGTAGCATATATAAGATTCGCAAGCGTTTTTAAACAATTTGTAGATGTTGAAGATTTTGAAAAGGAAGTGCGCAGGCTCATAAAATGAGCCAAGTATCTCTACGAGCCTGAAGGATCTCATTACAAATAAAAATTATATGACAAAGTTAGACGGAATAAGAGCAAAAGTATTTCTAGACCGTTACGCCTTAAAAGATAAGGACGGCAGCTTATTGGAGCATGCTCCAGAAGAGATGTGGAGAAGAGTAGCTCGGGGAATTGCTGCAAATGAAAAACCAAAAGACCGTAAGCATTGGGAAGACGAGTTTTATAAAGTCATGGAGGACTTTAAATTTGTTCCAGGAGGAAGGATTTTGTCAGGAGCTGGAACAGGATATCAGGTAACTTACTTTAACTGCTTTGTTATACCTTCTCCTAAGGATTCAAGGGAAGGAATCTTGGAATCTCTAAAGCAATTGGTGGAAATCCAATCCAGGTCAGGTGGAGTCGGATTAAATCTTTCGTCTCTACGGCCACGAGGAGCTAGAGTTAAAAAAGTAAATGGAACTTCTTCAGGTCCTGTTACTTGGGCCGGTCTATTTTCTTATGCCACACATGATGTAGTCCAACAAGGCGGAACTCGTAGAGGAGCAACTATGCTTATGCTTTGGGATTGGCATCCAGATGTTGAGGAATTTATAACAGTTAAGCAAGATCTTTCTAAAATTAATGGCGCTAATCTTTCTGTCTGTGTTTCAGATGCATTTATGGAAAAAGTAAAAGCAGATGGAGATTGGGATTTAATCTACCCTGATTTAGATGACTCACGATACGATGCCAAGTGGAATGGGGAAATAGATGAATGGAAAAAAATGGGTGGAAAAGTTAAGGTTTACAAAACTGTTAAAGCAAGATATCTTTGGGATCTTATCTGTACGGCTGCATGGAGAAGCGCTGAGCCAGGACTTCACTTTTTAGAAAGAAGCAATAAGCAAAGCAATACTTGGTATTTTGAAAAACTTCTAGCTACTAATCCTTGCGGTGAGCAGCCACTTGGTGCTTGGGCTGTTTGTAATTTAGGAGCAATGAATTTAGCCTCCTACGTTAAGAATAGCGAGTTTGATTATCAATCATTTAGTCAAGATGTTGGAATAGCAATGCGTCTTTTGGATAACGTAATTGATCAAACATACTATTTCTTTAAGGAAAATGAGAAATGCGCAAAGGATATAAGAAGAACAGGTCTTGGAATAATGGGGATCGCAGACGCTTTAATTAAAATGAAGATTCGTTATGGGTCAGAGGAGTCTTTGCCGGTTATTAGAAAAATCTTTGAGACCTTAAGAGATAGCGCATATTCTGCTTCGTCTGATATTGCTAAAGAGAAGGGATCATTTACTAAATATAATAAAGAAAAATATCTGGAAGGGTATCACATTAAAAATTTACCAAAAACAATTCAAGAAAAAATTGCTAATCAAGGAATACGCAATGCTGTTTTACTTACCATAGCTCCAACTGGAACAACAAGTCTTTTGTCTGGAGTTTCTTCAGGAATTGAGCCAGTTTACGAATTTACTTTTATGCGAAAAGACAGAACAGGGGAACATATTCTTTATCATCCACTTTTTGAACAGTGGAAAAAAGATAACCCTTCGGCAGGCTCAGGGCAAGTCCAGGAAAGACCAGGGTATTTTGTTTCGGCTAATGACCTAACTCCTTTAGAACATACAAAAGTTCAGGCAGTAGCACAGGAATATATTGACTCATCTATTTCAAAAACCGTTAACGCTCCAAACGCGCACACAATAGAAGATGTAAAAACTCTTTACATGGCTGCTTATGACATGGGACTTAAAGGAGTTACTTACATGAGAGACGGATCACGAGAAGGAGTTTTGTCCAGAATTGAGGATAAGAAGAAAGAAGAGCCAAAGGTTGAGCCAAAACCAATTGAGCCATTTCTTTCTCGCCCAATGGTTGTAGAAGGAGTAACTTATCAAGCAGAAACTCCTATTGGTAAAACCTATATTACAATTAATCACAATGAAGGAAAACCATTTGAAGTATTTATTACAAATGGAAAAAGCGGATCAGATGTTGCTGCAATGGCAGATGCATTAGGACGAATGATTTCAATTATGCTTCGGCTTAATAGTCAAGTGCCAGCCAGGGAGAGAATGAGAAAGATTGTTTCAGAATTGGCTGGACTTGGAGGTTCTCGTAGCGTTGGGTTTGGAGAGAACAAAGTTCGCTCACTTCCTGACGGAGTTGCTAAGATACTTGCTAGGTACGCTGGTTTTCGCGTTAACGGACAAGTTGAAGATAAATTACAAGGTGAAGGAGCAACAAATGGACACGCAACTAATGGAACAAATGGTTTTACTAAAAAACCTTCTTTACCAGTAGTTCACGAAGTTCCTATAGTTGTTTCGCAATTATCTTTAACTAGTGAAAGTAAACAAGCATCTTCAACCACAAGTCTTTTTGATATTTGTCCAGAATGTGGAGCAGGCAGTTTTGCCTATGAAGAAGGTTGCAAAAAATGCTATAGTTGTGGTTATAGCGAGTGTTAAGGTAAAAAAAGTCATATATTGGAAATCACCGTGAAAGTCGGTGGAACTGCCGGTACTGTTATATCCAGAAAACAATATATGAATTTAATCTCCGAGCAGGGACCAAAAGTTTCTATATCCCTCTCGGAAGAAGAGGGATTTTTTATGAAGAAAACGATTATTATTGCGATTGCTGTTATTGTTTCATTGCTTGTGGTTGCTGTTGGTTTGAAAACTATTCCTCATCCACAATCTGTTCAGACAATAAAACAAACAGCAACCGTTAAGCCAACAGCTTCTATAAAAAATTATTTTTCATATAAAGGCCTGGAAGGAAAAAATGCGTTAGAGTTATTAAAGCAAAAAACTTCGGTTGAAGAAGCAGGAATTGGATTTGTTGCGTCAATTAATAATAGGCCAGCAGATAAAAATAAGCATGAGTATTGGGCGTTTTATGTCAATGGAAAATTAGCTTCAGTTGGAGCGGCAGATTATATAACTAAAAATAGCGATACAATTGAATGGAAAATCGAAAAATATTAAATATAAAAAAACTGATTAGCCCACTATTAATAATTTTCTTTGCAGTTGCATTGAGACTTTTACCTCATCCGGCGAATGTGGCGCCGATTGCTGCCATGGCGCTTTTTGGCGGAGCGTATCTTAATAAAAAATATGCGCTTGTTGTCCCGCTTATTGCAATGATTCTTTCTGATTTTTTCTTAGGGTTTCACCAATCTATGCCATTTGTATATGTGAGTTTTTTGTTAACGGGAATGATTGGGTTGTCTTTGAGGAATAGAAAAACAGCTACTAATATTATTGCTGCCTCAATTACGTCGTCAATACTCTTTTTTCTCATTACCAATTTTGGTTTTTGGTTAACTCACAGTTTGTATCCCAAGACGTTTTCTGGGCAAATTGAAGCATATATAAATGCCTTGCCATTTTTTAGAAATACTGTTTTAGGTGATTTGTCTTACACTGCGTTATTTTTTGGAAGTTATGAGTTAGTTCGAAGACTTTTATTTAAAGTCAAAGCAATAGATCCCGAAATAAATTCGGGATGACAAAAACTACTATGCCGATTTATACAAGAAAAGGGGATAAGGGAGAAACATCGCTTTTTGGAGGAAAAAGAGTTAAGAAGTTTAGCCTGAGAGTAGAGACGTATGGGACAGTTGATGAGCTCAATAGTTCGATCGGAGTCGCAATTGCAAATGTATCAAGTATAAAAAAGGAACTTACAAAGATTCAAAATGACCTTTTGCATATTGGTTCAACTTTAGCAAATCCTTCAGCGAAAAAACTTCTAGAACTTGAAAAAAGAGTATTAGAGTTTGAAAAGTTAATTGACAAAATGACTGAAAAAATGCCTGTTCTTAGAAACTTTATATTACCGGGTGGAGGTAAAGCAGGGTCAATTCTTCATCTATCAAGAACTATTTGTAGACGAGCAGAAAGAAGGATAGTTGAGTTAGCAGATAAAGAAGAAGTTGACGAAAATATTATTAAATATCTCAATCGACTTTCTGATTTACTTTTTACCATGGCGCGTTTTGTTAATCACAAAGAAAAGAAAAAAGAGACAATATGGAATAAACAATATTAATTAATCAAACCTGTATATGGGCAAACACCGTGAAAGTCGGTGGAAGAGCCGCTACTGTTAAATCCAGAAAACCATATACGTTAAGGTTCCCGAGCTGGAAACATATGTACTCCTCGGGAACGGGGAGTTTTTTTATGGGAAAAGAAATAGAATTTCAACCAAGACCTTTAATACAAGAAGCAGTTACTGCGACTAGAAATAGATTTTTGCAGGAAGTTGATAATTCAGAAAAAGGCAGACTGGCTTTTGATCCTGAGCTTCATCGACAAGTTTATATCACTCTTAATAAGTTTAAGAATGTTGACGGTTATGAAAAGGCAAAAAAGGATTTAAATAAAGGAACAGAATTTGATTTGATAACCCATATTGGAGAAAGATTCAATGTTTTGTCAAGCGAGTATAGATTAGAAATTAAAGATGGGGAAATATGGGCGGAAAATGGAATTGAGCCTATCATGGCAATGATAAAAAGAGGCAGAGACAGGCGAAAACTACTTGGCAGTAAAGATACGGAAAGAGAAGATGCAGAAGTAATAGGTTTTGAAAAAATTCAAGAAGTATTAACTAACCCTAACATTCAACCTGGAACAATGATGTTATCTATTTCTCCTGCTGGAAAAAAAGGATCAATTTACCAACATAACTTTTACGACATGTTTGTGTTAAGAGAAGAGGAGGGAAAAAGATTTATTCAGGCGCGAAGGTATAGCTCTGGACTTTCAAATAAAGAATATGTAGAAACTTATGGATTATTAACAGGTAAAGGAGTTTTAATGACAAATCCTCTTGATGCATATTTCTTAGCTCACCCGATTCGTATAAATGGATCAACGCCAGATATTCTCCATAAATTTTTACATAGAGAGCATCAGTTTATGGATAGAGGAGAATTTGAAGAAATTATTAAAGTCTGCACGCCACTAATTGTAAGTTACATAAATACACTTTGTGATAATCCGTTTGATAAAAAGATGCAGTTACTAACCTACAATGCAATTTTAAATAAAGCAGACAATCCTTTGGAAGAAGACCCAGAAGAAAAAAGAAAAGGAGGTGAGTGGATAGTGTTTCCATCAAACGATAAATATGATGTTCATAGAGAGATATACAGGCTCGGATATAAAAAAGTGAGGGAGACTACGACAGGCTGTGGAATATCAGCTGGGTTTAATGCAGATAATCCCTTTGAAACTCCATATGAAAAAATGATGAAAAGTTCACCGTATAGTGTTATTGAGTTTGGTGATATTAATAATAAGAATAAAAAAGAAGAGGTAGTAGATACAATGGACTGCGTGACATGTCCTTTTTGCAAAGAGACAGTAAATGCGAAAATTACAAAAACTAAGATTATCTGTCCAAATTGTGATAAGTCAGCAAGTCTAAGTTCATAAAAGCATTAAGGTTGTCTCGATTCTATTTTCATGTTATTATGATCTTGTATGGATGATGATCAAATGATACCCCAATCGCAAGTTCAGCAGACTGTTCAACAACCGATAGATTCAACTCTGCCGTCAGTTCAAACACAGCCTATTAGTTCTCCTCAGAAAGAGAGAGTCATCTCCGCCAGTCCAATAAGCACGGTGGAAGTTGTAACACCATCTATACCAGAACCGGTATTAAGTCCAGAGGTTAAAGAAGTTGGTGTTCAAAAAGTTCCAGAAATGCCTCAGCTTACTCTAGAGCATGAAAACGCAGGCATTCAAATGGCTAAAGAATCAGTTCCGGTAATAACACAACCGTCAGGTATTGTTGAGTTACCAATGACAAAAATGGAAGCAGACAAAGTTGGAAAAGCGCCAAAAAAATCAATTTACTGGATGGCAGTTGAAATATTAAGACAATATAAAATTTTAGGTCAAAAAAATCCTTCTTAAAATTATATTATGTTTCTTACGCTTACTTCTTTAGATCAATTAAGTAGTTTTATTAGCACTCTTGTTATAGGTATTTTGTTAGTTGTAGTTATAGGGTTTGGTTTATATTGGGGAGGGTATCTTCTATTCTTATGGTATAAATACCGTAATCGGTTGGAAGAATCAGTTCATAGCGTTTTGTTGCAAGTCGCGCTTCCACGGGACAATGAAATTAAAATCGATGCTGCAGAGCAAATGTTTTCAAGTCTTGCATCTTTAAGAAAGGGAGGAAGATTTTCTTCTTTCAAACCTCAACCTCATATTTCTTTTGAAATTGTTGGATTGCCAGGAGATATTCGTTTTTATGTCCATGTTCCAGCTAAACTTCAGGATTTGGTTGAAAAACAAATAAATGGCGCTTATCCAGATGCAGAAATTACTGTTGTGTCAGAAAAAGACGCAAATATGGATAACAAGCAGTTTATTATAGGCAATGATTACAATATTTTCTCAAAAGAAGGAAAAGTAGCATTTGCATCTTTTAAACTTAAATCATCAAACTACCTTCCTCTAAAATTGTATAAAGATTTGCCTGTTGATCCTTTATCTTCAATTACTTCCAATCTAGCAAAAATGACTATTGGCGAGGGAGCAGCAATTCAAATTTTAGTAAGTCCGGCTGATGGTAAATGGAAAAAATTTGGAAGGAGCTATATTGCTAAAACCAAGAAAAACGAAGCAAATCCAGAAACTGCAAAGTATGCAACAGACCCAAAGGAACTCGAAGGAATTGAGAATAAAATAGGTAAACCAGGATTTGATGTTATAGTAAGAATAGTTGTTTCTTCAACTACAGAAGAATCTGCTAACGCGCACTTAGGTAATCTTTCATCTGCTTTCTCGCAATTTAGCGGTTCTAACTCCTTTACCAAGAATAAGCATTGGTTTAAAAGCATGTTTGTTACTGATTTTATATATCGTTATGTGCCAATGCGAGATCAAACAGGTGTGTTATCAAGTGAAGAATTAGCAACTATTTTTCATTTTCCAAATAAAAGCATAACTACTCCTCATATTTTCTGGATTACATCAAAGAGGGCTCCTGCACCTCACCAAATACCCCAAAGCGGTTTGTATTTGGGTAAAAGTACTTATAGAGGTTTATCAAAAGCAGTCCATATGGATAGAGATGATAGAAGGAGGCACATGTATATTATTGGAAAGACAGGTACTGGTAAAACTGAATTCTTAAAAGACATGATAATGCAGGATATTCGTGGGGGAGAGGGTTTGGCTGTAATTGATCCTCATGGTGATCTTATTGAAGACATTCTTCCGTTAATTCCTCCAGAAAGATCAGAAGATGTTATTCTTTTTGATCCATCTGATACCAAGAGGCCAATGGCTTTAAACATGTTAGAAGCAGAAACAGAAGAGCAAAAACATTACGTGGTTTCTTCAATAATCGGGTTAATGTATAAGCTTTTTGATCCTCACCAGACAGGAATCATTGGTCCTAGATTTGAGCATGCAATTAGAAATGCTATGTTAACAGTAATGTACGAGAAGGGTAGTACTTTTGTTGAAGTTGTTAGGATCCTAACCGATGCTGCTTATGTTCAAGAACTTTTGCCAAAAGTTCAAGACCCTATTGTTAGAAGGTATTGGACCGATCAAATAGCTCAAACTTCTGACTTTCACAAATCAGAAGTTTTGGATTACATTGTTTCAAAGTTCGGGCGTTTTGTTACAAACAAAACCATAAGAAACATTATTGGGCAGTCCCAAAGCGCTTTTAATTTTAGAGATGTAATGGACAATAAAAAAATCTTACTTATTAATCTTTCTAAGGGAAAAATAGGGGAAGAAAACTCTAATTTCCTGGGTCTAATCTTGGTTCCTAAGATCTTAGTTGCTGCAATGAGCAGGCAAGACATGCCTAAAGAACAACGACAAGACTTTTTCCTTTACGTTGATGAGTTCCAAAATTTTGCCACTCCTGATTTTGCTCAAATATTGTCCGAAGCCAGAAAATACAAATTAAACTTAATTGTTGCGAATCAATTTATTGGACAGATGGAAGAGGAAGTTAAGAATGCAATTTTTGGAAATGTGGGATCATTAGTAGCTTTTCGGGTTGGGGTAACTGATGCAAATTATCTGCAGCATGAATTCCAGCCAGTCTTTTCCGAAGCGGATTTAATTAATGTTGAAAGATATAATACGTATATAAAAACTATTGTTGGGGGAGAGCCAGTAACACCATTCTCAATGGACTTAACTAGGGATATGACTGCGGAGAAGCAACTTTCAAATCCACGGGTAGCAGAATTAATTCGCGAACTTTCCCGCCTCAAATACGGCAAAGACGCAGCAGTCGTCGAAGCCGAAATAAACCAAAGAGCGAGACTTTAAAACGTACCGTTGACAACATGTTATATAACATCCTATTATAGATACGGATGGCAAAAACTTTACTACGAGAAAAAGCAATACAACTTCGTAAGCTTGGATATACATACAGTCAGATAAAAGAAGAACTCAATTTAGAAAAAAGTACTTTAAGTGATTGGCTTCGTAACCTACCCTTAGCAGATGAGCAACTTGCAAAGTTAGCAAGAAATAAGCAAAATAAAGAATTTTTAAGGAGAGAGAAGTATATTATTACAAGAAGACATCAAAGAGAAGAAAGATTGAGGAAGGTTTACGAGGTAGAGAAAAATATATTACCTTTATCAAAACGTGAACTATTTTTATCTGGTATATTTCTTTATTGGGGAGAGGGAGAAAAAACACATGGAATAATTTCAGTCAGCAATTCAGATCCGCGTGTTATTAAATTCGCGATCTATTGGATGGTTTATAGCTTAGGTATTCTAAAATCTAAAATAAAAGTTAGTCTTCATCTTTATAAGGATATGAACATAGCTGAATCAATAGAATTTTGGTCGAAAACCCTCCGTTTGCCTAATAATCAATTTAAAAAACCTTACATTAAAAAATCCAATAGAGAAGGACTGACTTATAAAAGTTTTGGACATGGTACTTGTAGGGTGTATTTTAGTAGTGTTCTCTTAAGTGAAAAAGTGGCAATGTCTATAAAAGCAATTTCTGATAAATACGGTGCAAAAAGCAATATTTTTTGGTACAATTAGCTCTGCTCAGGCCCGTAGCTCAATGGTGGAGCATCAAGCTTATATCTTGAGGGTTGCAGGTTCGATCCCTGCCGGGCCTACAACAAATTTAGGTTGCCCACCTCTGATATAGTTTATAGTTCTGTGAGGTTGGTGTTTTCTTTAGCGCGGTTGTTAACGTATTCCAAATAACGTTCGGTTGTGGAAAGTCTTTTGTGTCCTAGAATCTTTGAAAGCATTACTAAAGAAACTCCATGTTTAAGGTGGTGAGAGACAAATGTATGGCGAAGATCATTGACCTTAGCTTCTTTAATCTCACTTATTCTAAAATATCTTTCAACTGCTGTTCTAATATTTCGAATTAAGAATGGTTTGCCCGACTTAGTTACAAAAACTTTATCCTCTTGGGTAGTTGGTCTTATAGCTAGATACCTCTTAACTGCCTCTTTGACAGATCTATTTAAAGGAACTAGTCTTTCTAGGTGTTTTTCGTAAGATCTGATCTTAAGCGTGTCAGAATTAATATCTGAGATTCTAAGATTGGCAAGTTCACCAATTCTTATACCTGTCTGGAGTAAAAGTTCGATAATAGCAAACATGCGTGGATCATTCTTGGCTGCATCTCGAAGAGCTCTGTATTCAGTTGGGGTTAAAATCCTAGGAGGAGTAAGCTCATAGCGAGGATGTGAAACTAAAAGAGATGGATCATCAGTTACATATTCATTAACCTTTAAAAAGCGATAAAATGTTCTGGTAGAGTTAATTTTTCGGGAGAGTGATTTAGGCGTATAGCCATCCTTTGAGAGTTTAGCAAGAAAGGCCTGTAAGTCTTCTTTTGTGACCTCGTGAATGTGTTCTCTTCTTAACTCATCCAAAAAAGTGACAAGCTGCTCGATATCCTTACCATATGCTACAATGGTAGAGGCAGAGTGGTTATTGCCTTTAAGGAATTCCTTAAATTGTTTGTGCGCATCTTTTAGGCCTAATGGTTTCATATGGAAAAGCCTATAATATCAAGAATTTTACAATTAGTCAACCATTAAGATATGAAACGCTTTCTTTTCATGGCTATTTTAATTGTTTCTTTGGTTATTATTCGTAACTTAGTCACCTCTATTTATAACCTTTGGCAAAAACAATATCTTATTGTGAGCGCTCAAAAAGAGCTGGAGGTGGAGAAGAAAAAGAGTCTTGAGTTAAAAAAGAAGCTGGTGTATGCAGAATCAACAGCATTTATAGAAGAGCAAGCCAGAAATAAGCTTTTTCTTTCCAAGCCAGGGGAGAAAGAGATTATCCTTTCTAATATTTCTAAATCGGATAATAGTTCTAAAAATAAAGAAAACGATCCTAACTGGAAAAAGTGGTGGGAGTTATTCTTCCACTAGTACTGTGCACCATCTGGGACGATTCTTCGGCAAACTCAGTACAGTTGTGTTCGGACCTATGTAACTTCTACCATCGACCAGAAGGAAAAGACCGCTCTGATTATAGCAATTTTCTATTTTAAAAAATGAAAGACTTAGCTTTATTTGTTGCCCAGTAAATAAATAGGGAGATATATTAGAAGTGCGATAGCAATAGAAAGTATCATAAATTCAGATTTTAGAAAACCCAAAAATTATTTTTATCAAAATGACAGTAATCCATTCGTCAAGAAGATTTGATTAAAGATGGAGAACTATTAGCAGCAACTTGAGGTTTATAGTCTCGTGCCGCTTTTATTATTAAATGTTCTTCAATATCTCTGGTACGCGAACGCTCAGATTCGGCTTCGTGGTAGGCGGCTTGCCTAGCTGGATTATATGTTCTGGCAGGATCGCCCTCACTGTATCTAAAATTAGAGTCAGCCCTTTTCTGTGCTTCCCATATATTATTCACCTCTTCAACGGTAGTTCCAGTGAGTTGGGCAAATGCTTGGACAGCCTCCTCTTTATTTTTAAAAGGTCTCTTTGCTTCCCATTTTTTTCGATCTGAGTCATAATAGAATCTTTTAGGATGATCAAAGTAGCCTACTTCTTGCCGAACAGCTCTTATTTCTCTTAATCTCTTTTTTTGCTCAGAAGTAAGCGGTACTTCTTTTTGATTTGTCTTAGCAGGTTCAGGATTCGTT
>Ga0209515_10005597_pt1 | contig 16167 bp, 7 predicted proteins | sample Subgroupgradi54m_FD_187454 | JGI IMG/M metagenome (GOLD analysis project Ga0209515, IMG submission 187454) | Subsurface groundwater microbial communities from S. Glens Falls, New York, USA - GMW60B uncontaminated upgradient, 5.4 m (SPAdes)... ...
CGGGCGGCGAAGACACGAGGGCTCCCGCCGCGCGGAATCTTTGAGCACGGCGGGAAACGTGTCAAACAAGCCCGCTGAATGGTGACGCAAAATGACGTTAGTTAATCGACACAAAATGTAGAAAATAGAATTTGACATTAGCTCTGGGACATGGCATACTTACTTCCAAGAGTAAATGAAGTGCAATTGTTCCATCCTTTTTTTATTGCCGTAAGTTAAAGAGTATTAAAAAGTTATAGTGAAGACGAGACTTACGGAGCGAAGCGCTCGTAAGTCTCTGTCTGAACTTACCCAGCACTAATTTTTATAACGTGCTTAGGTAAAATTAGTGCTGGGTTCAATTCGCACACATAATTTACGTTGTCTTTTAGATTCCGTAAATTATGTGCTCATTGAAGGAGGCCTGTATCAGATGAAAAGAGCACTTTCGCTTCTCACCCTCGTTCTATTTCTTTTTAGTCAGACCGCTTCAAGTGAAGCGGTCCTTTTATTGAAAGGAAGCCATCTTCGCCCTCCCGCGGCGGACGGGGGTGGAAGGAAATCCCCTGTTATGCAATCTCTTACCGAAGCACTCGTTGGAGAGCAGGCCGCCAGGGACGGCGCCCGCCGTGTGATGGAAGGAATCGTCCCTCCCGCCGGCAACAAAGATTTTGCCTCTGTCACCTCGATGGTGGATCAGCATCATGTCACCGCGATCCATGTCTTATTTGAAGGAACAAATCGGATCGGAGAGAAATTTGTCCGCTCCGTTTATGTTCCGGTCAATTCCGCAACCGTCGATATTTTGGCCGCTCAAGGATTTTATACCGACGGCTCTTCCTTCCCGCATTATCAAAGAATTCACAATAGCGACCGCTTTGTCCGTTTGGACGCGAGAACTTTTCAGATCTATCAAGCGGAACCGGGAAAGCCGGTTGAGGCGGTCATTCGCGGAACATTGATTAACCCGAAACGGGCGCCCGCAAAGGTGGTGCTTCCGGACGTCTCTTTCGCAAAGAAGCCGCAGACGATTTTCCAGAAACTTGGCCTGACTGCCAAGTCGACCCAGGAAGGAAAGGTCGACAAAGTGGTGGGTTATCTTCAAAAGGGGCTGGGATTGACCGACGCGACATTTGTCTATACCGACGGCTCCGGCCTTCTCAAAGAATGGACGGTGCCGATCGGATCGAAAGACCACTGGATCGGCCTGAAACAGGCACTTCTTGAAGGGACGGAATTTCTTCCAAATACACTGAAGGAGGGACTCCTTCAGGATGCGGCAATGGTACGGCCTGATGTGAATTCCGTGAGGGTGGTTCATGTCGGGGGAAAACAGAGGGCCGTTTTTTACCTCGATGCGTTTAACCAGCAGGGAGAGGAGATCGGCGCCCGTTCGGTTCTTAAGAAGACGCAGACATGGCTTCGCAAGAAAAAGATGCGCGCCTACTTCGGGCCCGAGCCGGAATTCTTTCTCCTACGGGGTGTCAAACGGGATGCCGCAGACCGGATGGTTGATGCGGAGCCGGCAGACCGTGGGGTCGGTTACTATTTTCCTTTAACCGATTCTCCCGAGGATGTGCAGAACAGTATCAAGGAAATTGTTGAGGCATCGGCGAGCGCGGGAATCGTTTTGTCTTACTATACTCATGAAGTTGCCGAGGGCCAGTATGAGCTTCCATTTTTCCTTGACGCTGACAAGGATGAACTGACGCTTGCCGAAGATCTTCTCCTCTATAAATGGATCGTGATGGAAGCGGCAAAAAATAACGGGCTTGAAGCAACCTTCATGCCGAAGCCGCAGGCGTTCCTCCCATGGGGGCCGGGCAACGGGAGCGGACAGCATACCCATACCTCTATTTGGTCCGTCGATAAAACCGGGAAACCGATCCGTAATCTCATGTTGGATGAGAAAACAGGTGGGTTTTCGAATTTCGGACGGCAGTTTGCAGAGGGGGTTTTAACTTACACCTCTCAAGGAATGCTTTTTTTTAACCGTCTTGTCAATTCCTTTAAACGCCTCGTAGCCCATGCAGAAGCACCCACGGCTCTTTCTGAGTCCGATATCAACCGTTCTGCCGCGGGGCGTATCCCTGCCGCGAAAGGAAATGGAGTGCGGATTGAATTCCGTTTCCCGGATCCAATGAGCAATTCGTTTCTGGCGTATTCAGCGCTTATCTATTTTGGAATCCGGGGAGTAGAGCAGGATCTTGAGCCAAGGCCCTTTGCGAATTTCAACATATGGGACGCTGTCGATCCGGTGAAGGTCGGCGAGAAACTTAAAAAGCCGGCCGATTCCGAAGAAGTGGCAAGACAAATTGCCGCAACAAGGGCCAAGTACCACATCGAAGACCTTCCGTTCAGTCTGGATGATGCCACGAATCTTTTTGAACGGAGCGCGGGAAACGGTATTATAGCGCAGATGATTATGGATGGCTTGATGCCGGCGAGCACCGCCAGGACTCTCGTCGCACAGGCGCGCCAGGAAATCGCTTCTGCCGCGGCGCACGACGGAGCGAACCGTAAATCTCCACAAGTGAGCGCAGTCCTGAGCGAGCCAACAGGCGAGTCGAAGGACGGCGGCAAGAAGGTGGGGAGAGAGCAAGTTGTTACTCTTGACAAAGCTCTCAGGGTATCAGAAGTCAAGAGAACCCTCTTTGCGGGCGTCATTCCTACTGATGTGGTCATGGCTTCTGTTCCTGGTGAGGGGGTATGGAGGAGAGTCGAAGAGACTCAACTCCTACCTACCGGTAGCCGCGTGAAATTTACTTCTATAACAAGAAGGCCGAGTGGGCCTGCTGTGGCCCGCGACGGAGCCCTTCGACAGGCTCAGGATGGTTCGAGGGGTGGTGAGCCCAGTCGAACCACGAGCCGTGAGATTCAGAAGGCGAGCGGACCCATTCGACTTCGCTCAGGGTCCGTCCTGAGCGAGCGTAGCGAGTCGAAGGACGGCGGAGCGAAGAGAACCGCGGAAACTGTCCGACGGGAACTGGAAGCATTGAATAACGACATCGGAGTCAGACTAAATTGGATTGAATCCGAGGAAGGAGTAAGAGATCAAGGAGGATCTACGGATCGTCTTAGTGGCTTCTATCAAGAGTTAGATCAGATGAATGAGAGAGAACGGGAACTGAGTGAGGAACTTGAAAGACTCGAATCAGAGAAGGGCGCGTCGAAGGACGGCGGGGCGAAGCAGGCGCGGGATGGGGACACAAAAGGCGGTGCGCCGGAGGAAGCGAAGAAAGCAGTTGTGTCAGTCAACGTGCCGAACCATCCTCTGGTCGTGGAGATTTCCAAGGAGGTTGCAGACGTCCCTTGGAACGTACTCGTGACCGTGGCGTTGAGACTGACCCCGAGTGGCAAGGAGCAAATGTTCTTCATTTTGCGTCCTGCGCGGGAGTCTGCAGACGTGACCGCGGCGGACATCGTTGGTCTGGTAGAACACGCCCTGGGCCTCGTGAAAGGCTATCCCATGCACCCTGATGATCTAGACAGCTTGGTGAGACATCTGAGGGAGGTCTACGGCTTATTAGAGGGGTATGGGAAAGAGGCGCGGGATGGCGGGGAGAAAGTGACCAAAGAAAGGGTCGGTCAGATGGTTGACGAAGCCGTTACTCGTGCGATAAGGGATCTCGGGCTCAGCGAAGAGAGCACCCCCCTCTTGAGCAGAAGCAAGGTTGATGTTCGGAGTCGCGTCGGAATAGCTAGAGGCCAAGTGATGACTATACTTTCGAGAGCGTTAAAGATTGAATTCACTCCCGCCGACTATGTTCTCATGAGGAAAGGTCTCTCGAGGAATGGACTGATCGCGTTGGTTCAACGGAAACTCACCGCGCGGGATGGAGCGAACCGTAAATCCCCACAAGTGAGCGCAGTCCTGAGCGAGCCAACAGGCGAGTCGAAGGACGGCGGATCTCGTTGGGAGTTTCTAAGATTTAACGACAATAAACGTAGGGGTATAGAAACAATCATTTATAATTTTATAGTGGGATCAGAGGATCCCTATACGAAAGAAGTACAAACCCGTTTTATCACGGCCGCAAAATTAAAAAATTGGGGCGGTAAGGATCAGTTCCGCAGAGGGCTTACTGATCAAGATATCGAAAAAATACTCGATAAGCCATGGGAGGCCCTGGAGGATTTAAAGAAGTTCGCTAGAAGCCTGGATGGAGGGGAGAAGGCGCCGATCGACCCGGCCGCTTTGGAGAGAAATGTAGGGGTGCTCACGGCGGAAAATCCCGCCGCGGCCATTTTGGATGCGGCGTCGCCTTTATCACAGGCGATTTCCCAGACAGAATCTCATGCCAGTTTTATCTTGAACGGTGATCTGTTATCCAATCCTCTGACCCAACAAGAGTTTTCCGTCGTTCTCTTGTTCCTGAGAGCAAACGGCAGGGGGAATTTTATTTACATTGTTACCTCGAGACCGGAGGCCTTAGACGCCTTCAAAAGTGACACCGTTCATGTTCTCACTCCTGAGGTATATGCCAAATCGGTAGCGAGGGACTATTTTTCAAAAACAAACCCCCGTATCGTTATCGGCTATCAGGGAGATGAAAATCTGTTAGGGCCGCTGGATGTTCAGGTCCCGAGACCGCAGGGAGATCAAGTTGTCTCAGCGCTCTCCTTCATGAGCCTCGCATTCGCAGACGATCCGGCCCTCGCCTCTTTGAGAGAACAGCTCAAACAACTTCTTACGAGTATTGAGGCGAATCTTGTCATCACGCCGACCGCGGATTACGTCGAGGCGGTGCACGCAGTACGTCAATTGTACGCAGGAGAATAAACCCACCCGGGACAGAAGTGAAAAGAGCCGTCTCCTTCCTCACCTTAACTTTTTTCCTCTTCAATCAAGCCGCTTCGACGGAGGCGGCTTGGTCGCTTCAAAGATCCCACCTGAGAGCTCCGTCTGCAAGAGACGGCGCACAGAAGTCCTCTACGGTAACGGATCTTCGTCAAGAACTTTCCGGCAGAGACACTGCCGCTTCCAACACAACTGCCGCGCAGGACGGCGGGGCGAAGAAAGTGGGTCTGAAAGGAGTCGTTACCCTCGACAGGCCGATGAGTGTAGCAGAAGTCAAACGAGACTTCTTTACCGGTTTCACTCCGACCGATCATGTCCAGGCTATTTTTCCTGGTGAGAATGCGTGGAGGAGAGTCGAAGATCCCAGGACCTTGCCTGTCTATAGCCACGTGAGGTTTGTGTCTAGAGAACATCGTGCCGGTCACAAGGATGAGACTTCCTCTCGCATCTTTCGTCAGGAGGGAGAAAAATTCTGGGTGGGTGAAACGTTGCTTGTTCAAGTGGTTAAAATTGATGAAACCAGGCCCATCGTGACATTGCGTCTGATGGAAGGGGAAAAACAAATAGTACCTGATTTTTCAATCGGGTTGGCAGAAGGAGTGAAAAGAAGTTGGTACTCCAGACAGAGTAGTACTCCAATCGTTGCAATAGGGAGCGATGGGAATCCTTATCCTTTTCACATCCGATTTAACTTTGTTAATCGCGAGAGAGAAATCCCATTCGTTGGTTTTGGCATTACGACGAATAAAATGGTGCGTGTCGATCGAGAAGAAATAAGGGCACTTAAGGACAGGGGAATTTTGCCCCCTTCAAGGGCGAAGGATGGTGGAAAAAGGGAAGAAGCCACTTCCTTTACAGAGGATGAGGTGAGAGGTCTTTTAAGAGAGGTTCTCCACAGAGACCACCCATTCCGATTTGTTGAGGGTCAAGATATCCCTATCCGTTTCGAGTGGACAAGAAATCCGAAAGATCCGAAATCTGCGCACCTGGTGAAGATCCTTGTGTCGCAGTCACTCTTCGGGGAATGGACGGAGGTCTTGAGGGAAGTTTTTACAAGGTGGGTTGCAGACAGAGAGAAGCTGGCTCCTGAGGTTACAAGTTACTACGACAACCGTTTCCAGATCATCGAGTTTGCGTTGATTGATCGAAGCGTTGCTGTTTCAGAAAGGCCGGGCACCGCTTCAGACGGCGGGCTGAAGCAGTTTTTCGGAGGGCGGGGCTCAAATCCTTTTGGAAAACCGAAAACAATAGGAGAGGTGACCCGTATTTTGGAGCATGATTGGTCCCAGTGGCTTCACAAGAAAGATCCGGCCCGCCACCGTTGGAAAGTATCCATTCGTCGTGTATCCTCCGCATCTGTGGATGGGACCCGGGCCAGCGTTACTTTCGATACCACCCGAAATCCTTCTCAGGCGGTCATCTTTCTTTCAGATTCTGTCGCGTTCTTAAACGCTTTACCGTTTATCGCGGCCGCTGTACGAGAAAATAAACAGGTGCCCCTCGCCGCCGCCGAGTTTTTTGGGACGCGCGCCAAAGACGGCGGGGCGAAAAAAGCAGCCGCCACGGCCGATGAAGAGGATATTCAGAGGGCTCTCATCATTGCGAGAGAAGCCTATTCACTCACCCATGGGCAAGAAGCGGTCCTGTCTCTCTATCTGAGCGGGGACATCAACCTTCAAGATGCGGCACAGAACGTTTCCAGAATGGGTCCAGGAGTTACTGTCGAGGAAGCGAGGATTATTCTTATCTCCGCTTGGATTTCTGCGAAACATGGATTATCAAAAGGGTTTTATGGAATTCGTGATGTATTGAGGGGAGTTTCTCCCGACACTGCGGTGATCGCTCTGATGGACGATCCTCAGAAAACTTTAATGAATTTAGAAGCGCGTCGAATTCTTGAGGAAGCTGTGGTAAAAGCCGAAGCCGAAGGTCTGTCGATTCACAAGAGCGCCCGCGACGGAGGCATCAAAGAAGCGGTTGATCGTATTGCATTTGCGGTCCGACAGAATTATCCGGAGTTGAACAAGAAACAAAAAGAAGTAAGGGCACTTTTAGAGGAAGGATTCCGTGGGGATAGAGAAACAGCTGCCCGAGCAATCATCGCACTTTCGTCACAAGCCAAGGAGAAAGTCGAACTGAGCGTTGCCCAGCTCCGCAGTACTATGGACGAGGCCTTTCCGCCTTTCACGATGGATGTTTTAAGAGGCCGTTTAAGCAAGGTCGTTGGGCATCATCATCCTCTCAGGTTTGAAGATCGCAACGGGAAGACCGCTGTCCATTTTATCTGGTCAGGAAATCCCAGAAGGCCGGCCTCTTACCGGCTTCAGAAAATTCACATCTCAGATAAAATAACCGATCCGATCGAGGCGTTGGAAGCGATTGTCTCCGAATGGAAGAGCGGCAGAAATGATTCTTACCGTGACAACGCCAACGGTCAATACCGAGGAAAATTTGGCGCTCTCGAAGAGTTATTGTTTGAATTAAAAGGAAGTGACGTTGAGCCGACGCCGGATGAAGAAACCCCTGATGAAGCGGCACAGGATGGCGGGGCAAAAGGACCTATGCGTCAGTCGCTTTTCGGAAGGTTCCGGCGTTCAAGTCCTTCGGATGAGCCGACGGTGGATGGCTTCATCCATCTTTTGGAACGTGAGTGGCCCAAATGGCTCAAAAAGGTCGACCCAGATAAGGGCCGCTGGGAGGGGACGATAGACCGTATTGCGCCCAATCACCCCATCCTCAATGGACATTCCGTCTCCGTCCATTTCCTCCCCCATCGTCCTTCATCCCTTATGGCCTCTCTCGCAATTGTCTATATTTCAGACAGTCTTCCCCTTAGCGATGCGAAGGATCTGTTGCCGCTTGTGATCGATGCCGTGAAGGAAAGTGAAAAGGCCCCTCCGAGGGCGGCCGAGATCCTTGAAAATAAACTCGACCAATGGCGAGCCGCCAAAGACGGCGGGACAAATGAGGAAATCAATCGCATCGTTCAAGAAATGGGAACTACAATCATGATGCGACGGTACGGGAGCGGTACCCCGCTTGAAACGTATATCGGGATGGGACTTTTTCCACGAGGGGACGTGACGCGGATCTTTGAGCAATTTGTTCAAGGCGGGGACCGCGATACGGCGGCGGTCGCCTTGAGGCGATTAGTGCTGACTCAACCACTTCCTGTGCTCCCTGATTATCAGGAAACCCCCGAGCAGTTACTGGACCGCTATCTGGATCGCGCCGCGGCGTTAAGGGTGGCCACCGCCCGCGTAGCTCCCACCGAAGCACCTCATCAGGTTCACTTCGCCGTTCGTGGGTTGAACCTGACGAACCCGGCACTCCCTGGGGTCGCGGTGCAATCCGAGGTATGGCAGACGGAGGGCCGGACGGTTGCGGAGGCTCTCTCGGCGCTGGAACGAGACCATCCTGAGCTTAGATCACACCTGCGAGACGAAGCTGGAAGGCTTCGGGGAACCATCTACCTCGAAGGCGAAATAAAAACAAAAGATAGAACAGACATCAAACCAGTCCTGGTCACAGACCTCGGGATGCACATATGGGAGGGGGCTTATCTCGCGTTCCACCCTGCGGACCAACCCGCCGCCGAGCCGAGTTCCGAGCGACCTGAAACCACGGCCCTGAAAGAGCGGCTCCTGCGGCTGCTGGGTGGGCACATTCTGACGTCAGTCATGCTCTACGAGATCGACACTGGGCAATTGGTGCCCTTTGCCACAGCAATGTTGGCTATCCACATTTTAAGTCCCAATCCAGAGGAGTTTCCGGAGGAGATTGTTGGGATCAATGCGAATATGACGATCAATGAACCGGCCAAAGGCAGACTGACGAGGGAGATGAAGGAGCCAACGTATGTCGCCCAAGGAGGTCTCCGCCTCTCGTTGTCGGACCTGATGACGGCAAGAGTAACTGGTGTAGCTCCTCCGACGCTAGGTCCGAAGGAGGGTGTTTACATCGACGCGAAACTTGTGCCTCAGCTTCTGGCTAAGACGCCCCCACCGGCGCCCGACTCCGCCCGCGACGGAGCCCTTCGACAAGCTCAGGGCGACGTCCCGAGCGATGTGATACTTCGAAGAGAAACTTCTCAGTCGAGGGACGGCGGCGGGAAATCCGCACTCACCCGTGCAGATCTGCATGACCTAGTGGCTTCGACGCTGGGCGTTTCGATGAGCTACAGGCGTCAACGCAATCCGGAGATTGAATTTGAATGGAAAGAGAGCGAACAGGGTTTTGCGCCGACCCACATTTTCATATGGTTCGGCCTGCGGGGCGCGGAGGACCCGAAGGCGCTTTTTGAAAAAGTGGCCGCTGCCTTAAAGAAAGAGATGAAAAGCCGCCGAATAACTCCGCTTTTCAAAATCCGCTACACCTCTCTCCAACAACAGTTGAAAATTCTTGGGCGGGCGCAGGATGGCGGGGATAGAGAGAAAACCGAACGTCTTGAAAGAACCCTAGATCGTTTAGTGTATCATCACGGCGTGTTTCAAGGCGGAGAAATTCGTATTGTAGATCAATGGGTGAGAAGTGAAAGCAAAAGGAGCGGTATCGCTCGCGAACGTCTTGTAGAGCAACTGGAAAAAAGAGGATTTCGTGCACGTACCTCGAAAGAGGATGGGCTTGTTTATGCAAAAGAACAAGAGCCCGCATCGCAGGACGGCGGGGCGAAGGTCGCGTGGGGCGCTATTTCAAGTGAAGTGATGGCACAGTATGAACGGAAAGAAGCGCCGGTCGTGCGTGTTATTTACAGTAATGTCCTTCTCGACAGCCCCGAATTTTCCGCGCGGCTCGCGCTTGAGCGGGACACCCTCGCTTCGTTCGGGACCGATGTGACCGGTATCCGGGATGTCCTTATTCTTGAAGGTGGCTTTGAAGAGAATTTCTTCGGGAATTTAAACGCGGCATTCTCCGAACCAAAAGTCATCGCTCTCCTGGGTAAGCGGTTCACCCTTTCTCCCTTCCACTTCTCGCTTATTCTCGACGGAAGAAAAGTAGACAGACCCCAGGCGAGCCGGGCTATTCAGGAAAAGTTCGGGAAGGACGTTCAGATTGAGCTCATCGGGCCAAAGGAATGGACCGAGGTCATGGAAGAGCATTTTAAAGAAGCGGGTATTTCCGAAATCCTCCGCGTGATTTCTGGCTCTGAAATTCCTCTTGCCGAAGACGATCCCACAACCATTTCCCGCGCTATCGATCCGACCGCATCCCTTACCGAATTCCTCCGGGGAAAACGCGGCTTCGTGACCCACGACGCCGCAAGTCTCACCGCGGACGTGCAAGGCGCCTACTTCGACTACCGCACGACCATCCGAGGGAATTAAGCTTTCTTTCGAAGGCGATCAAAGGTGGTGAGAGGGTTTTCCGCGGATTCCTTTAATTTCGAGAATTCTTTTAACCAGCGTCGTATGTAAACAAAATCGACGCTTTTTTGTTTTATCAAAATTGTCCGCACATCCTCAAGGTCAATCGCGCGGCCAGCGAACATTTTGTGAATAATGAGGTCTTCCAGCGAAACAAAAGAGATCTTTTTTCCCTGCAGGGTCACTTTTTTCGCGCGTCGTATCGCTTCCTGCTCGTAAGAGGTGTTTGAGAAAATAAAATCGACTCTGATTTTTGATCGGCTATCTTCCGTCGGAAGGACTTTTGAGTTTTTGACAAACTGGCCCGGGTTTTTCGGAAGCACCTTCAGTTTCAATCCCGCGCACAGTTTAAGAATTTTTTCATAAAAGTCCGTATCGACTCCCAGCGTGATATCAATATCCCGTGTCAGTCGGGGCGATCCATAGAGAAGCACGGCTTGTCCGCCGATAATCATATATGGAATTTTTTGCCGGTCTAAGGCCTGAGCGATCCGTTTCAGGAGCTCGTTAATCATGGACGGCTATTGAGGATTTTTGCGAGGCGGATGTCGGTTTCTACGCCTTCAAGGGGATGGGGGCCCGGGAGTACGCCTAAGGCGCGTGCTTCCTTATAGAGAGCTTCAAAAATTCGGACGGCCTGAGCATGGGAAAGGCGTTCTTTTTTAAGGAGAGTTTTTTCGAACTTTTCGAGGATTTTGCCTGATTTGATCATACTATAAGTATACCATAAACCTTAAGCAATTTCAAGCATAAAAATTACATAACATTAATATTTACAATATGTTGAAATAAAAACTGAGCGTCGCGACGCAATTACAGATTTGAAGGAAGGTAGCCGAGAAGGCTGTCGAGAAAATGGATGAGCGGTGAAGGGAAGAGCCCGAGCCCGACGACGAGGATCGCCGAAAGAGAGAGCGCCAGAATCATCGCGGGAGAGGCTTTCAGAGGCGTTGACTCTTTCGGTGAAAGGATGTACATCTGCTTCAGAATCTTCAAATAATAATAGAGTGAGAGGGCGCTGTTCGCCACCCCCGCCGCCACAAGCCACACAAGGCCGTACCCCTTCGGATCCCGCCCGACCGCCGCAAGAAATAGATAAAACTTCCCGAAAAATCCCCCAAGCGGCGGAATTCCCGCCAGCGACAGAATAAAAATCACCAAAAACATCGAAAGAAGCGGCGAGCGCTTTCCCATTCCTGAAAAATCGTCGAGGTCATCTTTTCCTGTTTTCGCGGAGACTGCCGCGATCACTCCGAAAGCTCCCAGCTGTGTGAATGCATAAGTAGTAAGGTAATAAAAAACCGCCGCGATTCCCATGCGGGTCGCCGTGACGATTCCGACAAGAAGGTACCCCGCGTGCGCGATGCTGGAATAAGCGAGAAGCCGCTTGAGATTTTTCTGCGCCATGGCGACGAGATTCCCGAAGGTCATGGAGAGGACCGCTACGATAGCCAAAAGCGCTTCCCATCCTCCTCCAAATGACCCCTGGAGCGGATTCCCTGCCAAAGGATGCAACGCGAAGAAAAGAACCTTGATCAAAATAAAGAAACTCGCCAGTTTTGAGCCGGTGGAGATAAAGGCCGTGATCGGCGTCGGGGCCCCTTCATACGCGTCAGGCGCCCAGAGGTGAAACGGGACAACCGCGATCTTAAAGAAGAACCCGACGAGAATGAAGGCGCTGGAGGCCCAGATGATCGGCGGCACTCCCAGCGCTGTTTGTCGCGAGAGATATTCGCCGAGGAGAGAAAGGTTTGTCGCTCCCGAAATCCCGTACAGGAGACTCGCGCCGTAATAGAGGAAACTGGAAGAGAGGGCGCCGAAGAGGAAATATTTGAGGGCCCCTTCGGAAGAGCGTTCCACGCGGTCATGGAGTGCTGTGAGAATATAGAGAGAAACACTCAACAGTTCAAGCGCCACGTAGATCATGATCAGTTCTTCGGAACTGACGAGAAAGAGCATTCCGAGAGAGGCAAAAAGAATCAGGGCGTAATATTCCGAAAGGTGAGGGGTATAGGCCTTCTCCATTGAGATGAGAACTGTTAAGAGCGTGATCGCGAGAATCATGACCTTCGCGGAGAAGATCAGGGGATCGAAGACCCACATTCCTCCCAAGGCGTGAATTGTTTCGCCGAAACGGATGAAAAGAGGAAGAGCGCTCACCACGATGAAGATTGAGGCGATCATTCCGAGGAACTGCGCGCGCGATTCAGGGCTCTTCTTTCTGAGGAAAATAAGATCGAGAGCGAGTAACATGAAAGCGCCTAAAAGGAGAATCATTTCTGTCGCGAAAGAAGTGAGAAGGGTCATGGGAAAAGTCCTTTAAGGATAGGCGTCACCGACGCAGAAATCATATTCACCATGATGGACGGGCAAAGGCCGACCAGGACGAGATTCGCCACGAGGATGATCCCCGCGGCTTTCTCTATAGTCGTGATGGGGGAGAGGTGGTGCAATTTTTCATTCAGATCTCCGTAAAAGACTTTGTGGAGGACACGTAAAATGTAGGCGGCGGTCACTACGATGCCGATACCGCTTAGGAGTGCCAGAATCGGATAGCGGCTCCAGGTTCCGACGAGAATCTGAAGTTCCGCTACAAAACCGGAAAGTCCCGGAAGGCCCATCGAGGCGAACCCGGCGATCATAAAGCAAAAATTGGCGAAGGGAAGGGGGCCCGAAAGGCCGCCGAGCTCGTCGAGGTCGCGCGTATGGGTTCTGTCATAGACCATCCGTCCCGCAATCGCGAAGAAAAGCCCCGTCATGATTCCGTGAGAAAACATCTGCAGGACCGCTCCGCTCACCCCGATCGGGTTCATGCTGGCAAGCCCCAGAAGGACAAATCCCATGTGGCTTACGCTCGAATACCCGATCACAAATTTGAAATCGCGCTGGACCATGGCGATCATCGAGCCGTAGACGATATTGACGGTGGCAAGGAGCGCGACCCACGGAAGCCAGAAGACGGCCCCTTCGGGCAAGAGGCAGATGGCGACACGGAAACATCCGTAGGCGCCCAGTTTCATAAGGACCCCCGCGTGGAGCATGCTCACCGACGTGGGAGCCGCCACGTGACCGACCGGGCTCCAGGTATGCAACGGCCAGAGGCCCCCGAGGACCCCGAATCCGACGAAGATGAGGGGGAAAACCACTTTCTGAAAATCCGGAGAAAAATGGACCTTCGAGAGTTCCACAAGGTTAAAACTGTGGATTCCCGACGCAAAATAGAGGGCGAGCATCCCGATAAAAATCAAAGCGCTTCCGACGAGGAGATAAAGGGTGAGTTTCATCGCCCCGTATTCTTTTCGGGTAGAACCCCAAACACCGATCAGAAGGTACATCGGGAGAACCGCCAGTTCATAGAAAACAAAAAGGAGGAATAGATTCAGGGAGACAAAAACCCCGAAGACACCCGTGACCAGGAGGAGAAAAAGGATAAAGAATTCCTTGGGGCGGTCCTCAATATTCCAGGCGATGAGGACGCCGGTAAAAAAGATGAATCCGGTGAGAAGGACAAGGGGAAGACTGATCCCATCGGCGCCGATATGAAAATCGATCCCGAATTGAGGAATCCAGGGCCTTTGCAGGACAAATTGGAATCCGTTTATCTTTATGTCATATTGGAAATAGGCGAAGATGGAAAGGAGAAGACAGACAAACCCCGCGAAGGCCGCGACCCGCTTGATGGCGGCATGGTCTTTTGCCGGAACGAAGAAAAGTCCGAGCGCTCCCGTAAGAGTGACCCAGAATGTCGCGCTGAGGAGATTCATGGGAAATTCACCAAAAAAGCTGACACCGTTTGGTTTGCCAGGCGCAGGAACGGCGCGGGGTAGACCCCGATGATAAACATGAAGGCCACGAGGGGAATCGCTACGGCCAGTTCACGCGCCTGGATATCCGGAAGCGCCGGGTGCTTTCCGGGAGGCCCATGAAAAAGGCGCTCAAGCATCGTCAGGAGATAGAGAGCTGTCACAAGAAGTCCGACGGTTGCAAGGAGCGTTAATCTTGTTAAGAGGGGGAAAGAGCCGCGAAAGATTAAAAATTCGCTGATGAAACCATTCAGTCCCGGAAGCCCCAAAGAAGAAAATGTGGCGATGCCCATGAGCCCCGCGAAAACCGGCATCGTTTTTCGAAGGCCCCCGAATTGTGAGAAGTCGCGAGTGTGCGCCCGGTCGTACAAAACGCCGACCATGAAAAAGAGGGCCGCGGCACTGATGCCGTGATTAAACATTTGGAGAAGAACGCCGTTTAAGGCCGATGCCTTGGCCTCCGCGTTTCCTTGGGATGCGATCGCAAAAATCCCGAGCATGCAGTATCCCATGTGGTTAATTGACGAATAGGCAATCATCCGTTTGAGGTCTGTCTGCGCCATCGCGGCGAAAGCGCCGAAGACGATGCTGGCAAGCGCTAAGAGCGCCAGATAGGGGGCGAGGGAGCGGGCCACTTCCGGAAAAATCGGAAGAACGACGCGAAGAAATCCGTACACCCCCATTTTGAGGAGCACCCCCGCGAGGAGCATGCTTCCCGCCGTCGGTGCTTGCGTGTGCGCGTCGGGAAGCCAGGTGTGGAACGGCCAGATCGGGACCTTGATCGCGAAGGCGAGAGAGACGCAGAAGAAACCGATCGTCATGATTGTTTGCGGCGAGAGGGTGAGCCCGAGGCGCTTCACAAGAAAATAAAGCTGCGCTTTCAAAAGACCGGAGCGGCTCAATTCCGCCAGCTCCGTGAAATTGAAGGTGTTGGTGGCCAGGTAGAAAAATTGAAAGGTGAGCAGCATTGCGACACTTCCGAAAAGGGTATACACAAAAAACTTGAACGCCGCGTAATGGCGGTCTTCTGAGCCCCAGACCTTGATGAGGAGGAACATCGGAATGAGCCCGATTTCCCAGAAAAGGAAAAAGTGGAAAAAATTCAAGGCCATGAAGACGCCGAGCATTCCGGATTCCAGAAGAAGGAAAAGAAATAGGTAGGTCTTCACGTTTTTTGCGACGGAGAAAGAGGCCAAAATCGCAAGAGGGGTGAGAAAAGTGGTAAGAAAAATCATTGTGAGACTCAAGCCATCAACGGCCAGAAAATAATCGACATGGATCGCCGGAATCCACGGAAATTTCTCGACCCACTGGAAGGCGTGGCTGACGCGGTCGAAGCGGGATACAAGATAAAGAGAAAGGACGAAAGGAACGAGGCTCAAAAGGAACGCCCCCCATCGTAAAAGTGTTTTTCTTTCGGAAGGGAGGCACAGGAGCAAAAGCCCCCCTGCAAGCGGCGATAAATTGATGACACTGAGAAGCGGAAAGTCCATGGGTTCCTCTAGATCAAACGAAAAAGGAGATACAACACAATCGAACCGATTGCGGCAACCAAAAGATAATCCTGCGCGCGCCCGGTCTGAACGCGGCTTAAGTTTCTACCGCTCTTCCGGACCCCGTTACAGGCCTTGTCAAATCCTCCGTTCATGAAGAAGTTATCAATCCACTGGTTACATCGCGAAAGAGAGAGCGCCCCGGCGCCGGTTGCGGACAGGAGTCCATCAATGAGACGTTTGTCGACCGATTTGAAGAAAGAGGCGAGCATCATGGTTCCCCTCACAAAGGTCTTTTCATACAATTCATCCAGATAATATTTTTTGTGAAGGAGCGTAAAAAGTTGCCGTAAGGAAGACTCCAACGGATCTTCTTTCAGGTCGGCTCCCCGTCCATAAATGAGATAAGCGATGAGAATTCCGGAGAGCGCTGCGACCGTTGAAAGGATCATGACCAGAAATGAGGGTTCTGTCGCTTCTGCGCGCGGGGCGATGAAATGGTGAAAAGGGAGGAATCCTGTAAAGAGAGAAAAGAGAGCGAGGATCCCGAGAGGCCAAAGCATCGTCTTTGGGCTTTCGTGCGGATGAGTCCCGCCTGCCCTATTGTCTGGGCGGGCAGGGTCGTGGAGCCTCGACTTTCCGAAAAAGACCATGAAGATTTGTCGGAACATGTAGAAGGCGGTGAGGCAGGCAGCCGCTGTCCCCATGCCGTAGAGGATACGACAAAT
>Ga0209515_10005598_pt1 | contig 16167 bp, 12 predicted proteins | sample Subgroupgradi54m_FD_187454 | JGI IMG/M metagenome (GOLD analysis project Ga0209515, IMG submission 187454) | Subsurface groundwater microbial communities from S. Glens Falls, New York, USA - GMW60B uncontaminated upgradient, 5.4 m (SPAdes)... ...
ACCCCACCTGCTGGACTGCACAAAACCGTTGGCACAGAGTCACAGAGACACAGAGAAAAACAACAGCGGGACGCAAAGAGCGCAAAGGAGACGCAAAGGCCGCAGAGAAAATCCAGTCCTTTGCGTTTCTTTGCGACCTTTGCGCCTTTGCGTTGAGACTTTGTCTTTCTCTGTGTCTCTGTGACTCTGCGGCCAACGGTCTTATTTACTCACTCATTCTTTGATCATGGACAACAAACAAACTCTGGGCTTTCAGGCCGAAGTGCAGCAACTGCTGCAACTGATGATTCACTCCCTGTACAGCAACAAGGAAATCTTTCTGCGCGAGTTGATTTCCAATGCTTCCGATGCCTGCGACAAGCTGCGCTTCGAAGCGATCAACAACGACACCCTGTTTGAAGACGATCCCGAATTGCGCGTGCAGATTTTGCACGATGCGGCCGCGCGCACGATCACGATTCGCGACAACGGCATCGGCCTGTCGCGGGACGAAGCGATTTCCCACCTGGGCACGATTGCCAAATCCGGCACCAAGGAATTTTTCGCGCAACTGTCCGGCGACCAGAAAAAAGATGCGGCGTTGATCGGCCAGTTCGGCGTCGGTTTCTATTCTTCCTTCATCGTCGCCGACAAGGTGACAGTGCTGTCCCGTCGTGCCGGTGTGCCGAGCGACCACGGCGTGCAGTGGGAATCGGATGGCAGCGGCGAATACAGCGTCGAGACCATCACCAAAGCCACGCGCGGCACCGATGTGATTCTGCATTTGCGCGAAGGTGAAGACGATCTGCTGTCGAACTGGAAACTGAAATCCATCGTCAAGAAATACTCCGACCACATTTCCCTGCCGATTCAAATGGCGAAGGAAGAATGGGACGAGAAAGCCGGCGCGATGAAGACGCTGGACGAGCTGGAAACGGTGAATCAGGCGCGTGCGTTGTGGACGCGCGGCAAGAACGACATCACGGAAGAGCAATACCAGGAATTCTACAAACACGTCGCCCACGATTTTGAAAATCCGCTGGCATGGACACACAACAAGGTGGAAGGGCGGCAGGAATATACGCAGTTGCTGTACGTACCGGCGCGTGCGCCGTTCGACCTGTGGGATCGCAATCAGCGCCACGGCATCAAGCTGTACGTGAAGCGCGTGTTCATCATGGACGATGCCGAGCAATTGCTGCCGGTGTATCTGCGCTTCGTGCGCGGCGTGGTCGATTCCAGCGATCTGCCACTCAATGTGTCGCGCGAGATTCTGCAGGAAAGCCGCGACGTGAAATCGATCCGCGAAGGGTGTACCAAGCGTGTGCTGACGCTGTTGGAAGATTTGGCTGAGAACCAAAAAGAAAAATACACCACCTTCTGGAACGAATTTGGTCAGGTGTTCAAGGAAGGTCTGGGCGACGATCCGGCAAACAAGGAACGCATCGCCAAGCTGCTGCGTTTTTCTTCCACGCAGCACGAAACAGCCGTGCAGGAAACCAGTCTGGCCGATTACATCGGTCGCATGAAAATCGGTCAGGAAAAAATCTATTACGTCACCGGCGATACCTGGCTGGCGGCGAAGAACAGCCCGCATCTGGAGGTATTCCGCAAGAAAGGTATCGAAGTGCTGCTACTGATCGACCGTGTCGATGAGTGGATGCTGTCCTTCCTCACCGAGTTCGACAGCAAGCCGCTGATGTCGGTCACCAAAGGTGGCCTCGATCTGGGCGCACTCGCCGACGAAGCGGAGAAGAAAGAACAGGAAGCCGCCAGCGACGAATACAAAGACATCCTCACGCGCGTCAAGGAAGCCCTCGGCGACAAGGTCAAGGAAGTGCGCGTGACGGTGCGCCTGACCGATTCACCTGCGTGTCTGGTTGCCGCCGACGGCGACATGAGCGCCCACCTCGCACGCCTGATGAAAATGGCCGGACAAGACGCGCCCGACTTCAAACCAATCTTCGAGATCAACCCCAAGCATCCGCTGATCCAGCGCCTGAAATCCGAAGAAGCGAAATTTTCTGACTGGGTGAATGTATTGTTCGACCAAGCCCTGCTCGCCGAAGGCGGTCAACTGGACGACCCCGCCAGCTTCGTCAAACGGCTCAACGATCTGCTGCTGTCGATGGCGTTGAAGTGAGATAACGCTGCAACGCATTCTGATGTCGAGTGACTGAGCTTCGTGGAGGTGTGCCGGGGGGTTGCCCCGGCGGCAAGTTACTTTTCTTGCTTCGCCAAGAAAAGTAACCAAAAGAAGGCGAACCGCAAACGCTGCCCCTTCGGGGTTCCCGCCAAAGCGGGAGGAAAAGCGGGAAACGAAAAAACTCGCCCGATAAAACTGGGCTCAAACAGTTTTCGTTTCTGATCCGCTTTTCCTCCCGCTTTGGCGGCAGCGTTTCAGCGGGATTCACTGCAACTTCTACCCCATCCCCACCCTGGCCCTCCCCTTGAAGGGGAGGGTAAATTCATCGAGGTGCGTCGAACGCTTCTTCGATAATGCATCGGTGCAATAACCACGTAGCATCAGCGGTGGCGTTGGTGTTCCCTCCCCTTCAAGGGGAGGGCTAGGGTGGGGATGGGGTTGAAGTTGCCTTTGCCGCTAAACCCCGCTCCGTCGTTGCCGCCAAAATCCAATCCAAAACGGATCAGAAACGAAAGCTGTCTGAGCCCGGTTTTATCGGGCGAGTTCTTTCGTTTCCCGTTTTGAATTGGATTTTGGCGGGAACCCCGAAGGGGCAGCGTCGGCGGTTCGCCTTTCTTTTGGTTACTTTTCTTTGGCGACGCAAAGAAAAGTGACTCCAGGGCGCCCTTGAGAAAAATGCGTTGTGTCGCGAGCAAGCGCAGCTGGGCGAGCGCGGGTGAACAGGAGCGGAGGTGTGACCTAAAAATAGGTTAAGGCGGCTCCAGCTTTTTTCTCACAGCACCTCGATCCGCCGGGCAACCCCCGGCATGTCCCCACGAAGTTCAATGCTGATGCTGGGTTTATCAACCCAGCCTACGCGCTCGGCGACAAGGTCAAGGAAGTGCGCGTGACAGTGCGCCTGACCGATTCACCCGCCTGCCTCGTCGCCGCCGACGGCGACATGAGCGCGCATCTGGCACGCCTGATGAAAATGGCCGGACAAGACGCGCCCGACTTCAAACCGATCTTCGAGATCAATCCCAAGCATCCGCTGATCCAGCGCCTGAAATCCGAAGAAGCGAAATTTGCCGATTGGGTCAACGTGCTGTTCGACCAAGCCCTGCTCGCCGAAGGCGGCCAACTCGACGACCCCGCCAGCTTCGTCAAACGCTTGAACGATCTGTTGTTGTCGATGGCGTTGAAGTGAGATAACGCTGCAACGCACGTAGGGTGGGCAATTTATTGCCCACGCGTTGCTTCTGATGTCGAGTGACTGCGTGGGCAACAAGTTGCCCACCCTTGCTTACGCGTGTTACGAATACGACTTACGCGCGTTGCTGGGTTGGGCATAACCGCTACTCCTTGATGCAGCAAAATGCGATATCCCTAGCGAACAACTTTGGATACTTCTGGCCCTTCCGACCACCTTTCAGGACATGGGTATCTTCGATGGTAAAGAAAGTTGAGAGTAATTCCAGAAATTCGTCATACTTGAAAAATTGGAGATGCGTGGGGTCTACATCCGCAATCAGAACTTTTTTCCCGCGCAACACTCTCCAGCGATCTATCAGATGGTAGGCGAGCGGAATACTGCCGATAAACTGCCCCCCCCCCGCAAAATGCGTTTGATTTCGCCAAGCACGAAACGTGGATAAGGTAGATGTTCGAGAACCTCGGCCATGACTACGGCGTCAACGCTGTTGTCCTCAAATGGGAGTGGCTCATTCAGATTTAATTCGATTGTCTCGACACCATAATGCTCTTTGGCATAAGCAAGGGCCGCGCAGTCGACATCCCCAATAATTACGCGGTTCGAATTCACATAGTGCTGGGTTAATGTCCCGTCACGTCCCCCCAAGTCCAACACCAATTTTCCTGTTCCTATCCACGACGAGAACATTGGGCCACGAACGTCGCCCATGAATGTCTGGCGCAACCGATCTCCGGTTGCGTGATGTTCTTCGTAGTACGCACCTACTGGTGTTTTGCTCTTGGTGTTCATGATGATCCTTAACAGTAATGAGGTGATGCTCAAAGTGCCGAAGATACTGGAGTCAGCTTTTTTTCTCAAGCATCTCGTACAACGCAGCATAGGCGTCGCGCACTTGTGTGACGTCGATATCACGCACATTGCGGCTGTCGGCTTGCAGGGCGCGGTGGGGGACGCCCCAGGGGCACCAGCGGGCGAGGCCGGAATCGCCGAAGAGGCAGACGATGGGTTTGCCGAGGCCGGCGGCGATGTGCATCGCGCCGCCATCGCTGCAAATCACCTGATCGGTCGAGGCCAGACCGGCGATCAATTGTTCCAGTGTTGCGGTGGGATAGGCGCGCAACGGCAGGTCGGCGCAGCGTGACAAGATCGCTTGGGCTTTTTCATCGTCGCCCGGATGCAAGGGGTTGCTGCTGGAGCCGGGTGACCAGAACAACAGGAAGGCGGCATCGTGGCGTTGATGCAGTGCCTTGATCAGGGCAACGAATGAATCGGTAGGCCAGCGTTGCGAGGGTTTGCGGGCGCTGATGTGGATGCCGATCAAGGGGTGGTGTTGTGCGGCCGAAGCTTGCGTGGCCGGGGCAATAATTTTGCAGGGCGGCGGTGTGTCGGTGATGCCGTAAGCGCTGAGTACTGCGCACACCTTCTCCACTTCATGCACGGCGTCGCTGTCGAAACCGCCCAGAATCCGGCGCGGCTTGATCCAGTGGGCGAAGCGCTGCGCACTGGCTTGATAACTGGGGGCGGCGAGAATCACATCGTCGATGCGCATGCGGCGCAAGCGCCACAACATTCGCAGGCGTTGCAAAATCATCGAGAGCACACTTTCGCCCGGCGGGCGATGCTTGATTTTGCAATAGACAAAAACTTCGTCGATGTCGGGATTGCCGGCCAGCACGGGGGCGTTGTAACTGTTGGCGAGTACGCCGATCCAGGCATCGGGAAAACGTTGCCGCAAGGCGGCGAGCAGCGGCGTGGTGCACACGAGGTCACCGATGTTGTCGCGGCGGATGACGAGAATTTTCATGTGGTTTGCGCTTGCGCCCAGGCGACCACCGGCCGCAGCCGCTCGACCAGGGCGTCGAAAGAAAATTTTTCCAGATGCGCGTGGGCGTTTTGCGGCGACAGTGGTGTTGCAAGCGTTTGCAGCCGCTGCAGCAGTTGTGCGAAATCGGCGCCTTGATCTTCGCGCGGGTCACGGTAGAAAAATCCGGTCGCACCTTCCAGCACCGTTTCCGTGAAGGGCGCTGCGGCAACGGCGAGTACGGGCGTGCCACAGGCTTGTGCTTCGATCACATTCAAACCGAGCGCTTCTTTCTCGGGCAGGCCGGTGAGCAGGTAATCGATGTTCCGATAGACCGCAGCGACATCGCGCTGATGGCCCCAGAAGCGCACGCGGTCGCCGAGCGGTTGCAGCGCACGGCGCAAATCGCGCACAGAGGCGTAGCCGCCGCTGCCGAAAATTTCCAGATTGAATTTCGGATGCTGCGCCAGGATCGGGGCGAGCAGTGATAAGAGCAGTGGAAATTGCTTGATCGGCGTCAGGCGCGAGACGATGCCGAGCGTGAGCCCGGGTTTGCGTGTCCAGAGGGTGCGGGGGCGCACGGCTTCTGTGACAGGTTCAAACCAGCCCAATAAACGGTCGCGGAATTTGCGCCGATCCCAGTCGTAGCGGCTGTGGCGCTGGAGTACGGTGGGCGTCACGTCACGCTTGATTTCAGCGACGCCATAGAGAGGTGTGTCCCACGCGGGAAGGTGTTCAGCGCGCAGGCCGTCGAGCACCCAGCCGGAGACTGCGAACACTTGATCGTGGCTATCAAAAACACGTGGGTTGCGGCCCTGTATCGGCATGTGTGCGATGGCGGTTGCGCACCAGTTTTTTTTCTGCGCGGGGGCGAGCAACGCGGGAGGCAGCGGCCCGTGGCCCAGTAACCAGCCGGGGCCGTCAGGCAGACGGTGCGCCACAGCGGAAAAGCTATCGGCCACTTCGATCTGTACATCGGCAGGCAGTGCGAGCGCAGACCAGAAGCGCGCGCGTGGGTGGACAAACAGTGTCGTACTGACCCCAAGCACCGACAGTGCACGACAGAGAAACGCCGTATAGACTTCGCCGCCGCCGAAATGGGTTTGCAGGTTGACCTGGATGTGTTTCATCTAATGTGTTTCATCTGATGTATTTCACCTGATTCACTTCATGTTTTTTGCAGGCGCAGTGTCAGTGCAGTCAGCAGGCCGGTCGTCAGCGCATACGATTCCAGACGCCAGCCGGACAGATGACCATCTAGCGCGCAGCGCACCAGATAACCGAGCACAAACAGAAATAGCATCAGCCCCACCGGATTACCCGTGCGGAACGCGCGCCAACCCAACACCATCAACACGCCCGCCAACGCCAGCCACAAGGCAAGTCCCGGGACGCCGTTGGCCAGCGTGAAATCGAGCAAGCCACTGTGGCTGCTTTCGTGGGTGGTGTGCAGACCGTAATGATCATTGATGGCGATGCCAAAGGCCTTGTGCCCGTAACCGACGCCGAGCGGATGACGCGCAATTTCGCGCAACGCGGCGGTGGCCCAGGCGGCGCGCAGATAGGCTGATTCATCGACCGGCGCGCCATTCTCGGTGTGCGGGAGCAACTGCGGGTCACCTTCCAGCCAGTAGCGATGCGTATCGATCTGTGTGCCTAAAGTGGCGGCCGCCAGAAAAGTTGACCAGCGGTTGTCGTTACCGACGGACCACGTCACCAGGCCCAGCGTGAGGGTGGCGACCAGGGCCAGCCCCGACCAGGCCGACCGTGGCTTGCGCAACAGTTGCGTACGGACGGCATAGGCAATGCAGGCGGCGGTCACCAGCACGGCAGTGACGATCACTGTATTGCGTGCCAGTAGTGTGGCGACGGCCAGACTGGTGATGATGATCGCGCTGAATAGATAACGGTTTCCGAAGGGCAGAAAATGGCGCTGCCAGACTTTGCGCAACACGGCTTCGGCAAGCAGCAAGGCGAACAGAAAGTTGACGATCACGCTGTGAAAGTCCTTTTCCGCAAAAGGCGTGTGCCCCCAGGGAATATGGCCATGAAGGGCAATCCAGAGTTGATAGCCGAGTAACCACACGACATGGATCAGACCCGTGACGACGATCGCCGCCACCAGTGTTGAAGCTGCCGCTGCTGGATCATTGCTTTCCTGGATTGTTGCGCCGGCCAACAGGCCCAGCGACATGACAATCAGGACGACCACCCAGTCGCCACGAAACAAGGACATTGATAGTTGTGCGTCCAGACCAAAACAGAGGGTTCCCACCACCATCCACAGACTCAGTAAACCCAGAATGACCAGTGCGGCGCGCGCTGTCGGCACTGAAGGAAAATGTGGCTTTGGTTTTAATCTGATCAATAACGTGATGCAACCAATCAACAGCATCAGGTTGCGCAGGGCAATCGTATGCGGGATTGGATAGATAAATGTCACGAACGCCAGCCAGAGGGCAGTGAAATGAATCAGCCAGGGGTGTTTGGTCATGTCGATAATCTGCGCAAGTATTGGCTGGCAACGCGGCGGTGCTGGCGCAAGCTGCAGGCCATGCGCCACAGGAGACGATAGAAGCCATTGTCGCGCAGACGGCGATAGTGCGCGCGACGATCGGCCCGATCGGGTAATTGCTCGATTTTGTGGAACACACTCATGGCGCCATCGACCAGTTGCCAGCGCAACAATTTTTCCAGCGGTCGATTTCCCTGGGCGAGCGGCAACATCTGCGCCAGTTCGCGGGCGTTGTATTCCGAACTGGTGATCAATGCTTCCAGACGTTTCTTGTTCTGTTCCGGCGTGTAACGGCGGATGGGGATGCGGTAAAAATATCCAGCCTGCGGCAGGCAGCGCAGGCGTTTGGCCAGCAGCAGTGCGCGCGTGGTCCAGAGCACGTCTTCATGGATCAGACGCGGCACGAAACGAAGCTTGTGTTGTTCCAGAAAATCGCGGCGATACAGATGCATCCAGACCATGTGCAGCAGTTTCTGTTTCTGCAGTCGCGCCGCCAGCCAATCACGTCCGGTCACTACGCCGGAATCAGTCAGGTCAGCGTAGATGGTTCGGTCAGATGCACGTTCTTCGAAGTGATACCAGGCATTCGTGACCACCATATCGAGATCGTCCGCCTGGGCGGCGGCCAGCATGGGGGCGTAGATATCGGGCGCGACGAAGTCATCTGAATCGACGAAGGCGAGATAACGTCCGCGCGCGATGGACATGCCGGTGTTGCGCGCCGCCGAGAGGCCGCCGTTTTCCTGGCGGATGATCTTGAGATTCGGCATGCGCTGTGCATAGTCTGCGAGTATCGCCGGGCAGGTGTCGGTGGAGCCATCGTCCACGGCGATGATTTCATCCGGCGCGGGATGGAGTACGGCCAGGCTGTCCAGGCAGCGCGGCAGGTAGGCGGCGACGTTATAGACCGGCATCACTATTGAGAACAGCGGTGCACTCATTTGATTACTCCGCGCTGTCCTTGATGCCAGGCCAGCAATGTCTGATGCAGCTTCTGCGCGCGGTGGGCATAGGTATGGGTGTGCATGATATGGGCGTGGCTGCGTTCGGCAATGTCGCGGGCCTGATCGAAATGGGCCAGATAGTAGTCGATTTGTGCAACGGCATCGTCCAGCGAGGCGAACTGTGCCCAGCTTTTGCCAATCTCGAAATCGTCGGCTGCATGTGTGCGTTGATCGCACAACAGGAAACCGCCGACGGCGGGAATGCCATAGCAACGCTCCGGCAGCCCGGAAGCAACTTTTGCCCCGTATTCGCAGGAGGCGCCGAAGTTCAGATTGATGCGGCTGCTGTGGATCAGCGCAATCTGTTCGGCCACCGACATGCCTTCACTCTCGCGGAACAGGAAGCGAATCTTGCGTGCGTGCAGTTTTTCCGCCAGTGCGGCAAAGAATGCCTGACGTGCACGCATTTCCTTGTGGCGGGTTCCGTCCATCGCCCCGAAGAAAGAGACATCGTATTGATAGCCGGAGGGATCGCGCAGGTGCGTCAATGTTGTGGCTGGGTCAGCGCCGGGGTTGTAGCGCGTGACATCGGCGGCATTGGGTAGATACAGTACGCAGTCGGCAAAGGTGCGGATATCAATCAGCGTGTGCGTTGCATAAACATCGAGCAAGCGCGCCCGGTTCAACCAATCCAGTCGCCAGGCACTACGGTTCAGATAGTGCGGTGCATCGCGGTTCCACGCCACCAGTGGCACGCCATGACGGCGCAGCTGTTGCTTGAGCCGCCAGACCTGTAGCGGATGGCGCAGGCAGTCATAAAACCAGACGAAGCAGGCCAGTGTGCGATCCAGCAACGGCCCATCAGGCTGCCATTGGTCGCATATCGATTCCAGTCCGCGCGCTTCCAGGTTCTGACGGAGCGGTTGGTAAAAATCGTTGTGATTGATGAGAATGAGTTTGCGTGGCTGGGTCATGGAAAGCGTTTGTCACGGGCTGAGTTCATGGCGATCCAGCCAGATCAGCAGGACGATGAAAGTGTATATCAAACGCTTCGAGGCCCGGCCGGTGCGGGCGTCGTGCCAGAGTTTCCGGATTGCGCCGGCATCGAGAAACGGTGCCAGCGTTTCGATGCGGCTGAGATGATCCTCGCAAATGCGTCGCCAGGGGCCGTTGAAATAACTGTTCAAGGGCACCGAGAAACCATGCTTGGGCCGGTTCCACACCTGTTCCGGCAGATACTTGCGCGCCAGTGCGCGCAACAGTGTCTTGCCATCGGGGTCGAAATGGGCGCTGGCGGGCAGGGTCAGCACGGCGTCGAGGACATCGTTGCCCAGCAAGGGCACGCGCACTTCCAGGCCATGTGCCATGCTGGCTCGATCCGTTTTCATCAGACAGTTTTCGCTCAGGTAGGTCCACAGGTCGGCGCGCATCAGGCTGGCGGTATCCATGCGGCCACCGAAATCGTGAATCAGTTGCGTCCACAGTCCCAGCGTTTTTTCGCCGTGACACTGCGGCCATGCGGCGGGAGATAAATACTGCGCCATGCTTTTGCGCGAACTCGCGTATGGTCCCAATTCAACCTTGCGATAGAAGAGCAAATCCTGTCCGCTCAGACTGCGGCGCAGCAGCGAACCCGGCATCATTTTGCGTTCGATCAGCCAATGCAATGCCGCGCGCCATGCTCGGGCAGGATGGTCACTGTCCTGATCAAGAAAACGCGGGTAGCCACCAAACAATTCGTCGCCGCCATCACCGCTGATGGCGACCGTGACATGCTGTTTGGTCAGACGCGACAATTCTGCCGTGGTGACATAGGCGGGATCGGCCAGGGGTTGATCGAGTGCATGGATCGCGGCCGCGAGTTGGTCGGCGCCGATATCCGGCGCGTCGATCACATGGTGCTCGGTGCCGTATTGCTGTGCCACCGCGAGCGCGTGCGTGGTTTCGTCGAAGCCCTGCTCATGAAAACGCATGCTGAAGGTTTTCAACGGGCGTGCCCCGGCCTGTGCCATGTAATGCACCATCAGGCTGCTGTCGATGCCACCCGAAAGAAAAGCGCCGAGCGGCACATCCGCCACCAGTTGCCGTTCGACGCTGCGCGCAACGGCGCTGTCGATCCGTTGCACCAATTCCTCGAACGGTGGCGCGCGGTCGGCGGGCGTCGGAATCGTCCAGTAGCGTCCGCTGTCGATGCGTCGATGGCTGGCGTCATAGCTCAGCCAGGACGCGGGGGGCAGCTGACGCACCTCGCGCAGAAAGGTATGCGGGGCAAGTACGGTTTGAAACGCCAGATAGTCGCGCAGTGCTTCGTAATCGAGGCGGCGCGGAAATCCGTCGATCTGGAAGAAAGGTTCCAGGGTTGAGGCAATCACCAGGCCGTTGTGTGCTGAATAGAAAAACGGCTTGACGCCCATCCGGTCGCGCGCCGCAAACAGCGTGCGTGCCTGTGTGTCCCAGAGGGCGAAGGCAAAGATGCCGTCGAGCCGTTCGAGCAGTGCGCGGCCCCAGTGCGCATAGCCGTGCAGCAGTACCTCGGTGTCGGAGTGGGTGAGGAAGCGGTAGCCTTGCTGTTCGAGTTCGCGGCGCAATGCGCGATAGTTGTAGATCTCGCCGTTGAAGACAATGGCGTAGCGGCCATCGGCGGCGCGCATCGGTTGCTGACCGCTTGCGACATCAATCACGGCCAGCCGGGTATGGCCGAGCACGGCATCTTCCAGTTCCAGCACAGCGCGCCCGTCGGGGCCGCGGGTGGCGATGCTATCGAGCAGGGTGCGCGCTTGTGTTTGCCACGGGGTGCCGAACAGGCCGAGAATGCCGCACATGGTTCAGGTTTCCGCACGCCACTGATGGGGCAGTTGCTCGTACTGTTGCATGATGGTGCGGACGTCGAAGGCTTGCAGATTCAGCGTCGACAGTTCCGGCGGGTGCATGATCGCTGTGCGGATCGCCGCAGCGAGTGCAGCGACATCTCCTGGCGGCACCAGAAAATCCTGTAAGGGGCCGGTCATCACTTCGCGTGGCCCGGAGGGACAGTCGGTGCTGACCACCGGGGTGCCGCAGGCGAGGGCTTCAATCAATACATTCGGCAGGCCTTCGTGATCGGAACTGAGGATCAACAGGTCGGCGTGCTTCATCCACGGGCAAGGGGTGCGCCGAAAACCGGCGATCGTGACGCGCTGGTCGCCAATCAGGGCTTGCAATGCGGCGCTGGGTTCGGTGAGCAGCACCAGCCGATGCGGGATGCCCGATTGCTGCCAGGCCTGCAGCAATAGATCGTGGCGCTTTTGCGGCGCGAAGCGGCCGACATGAATCACATAGGGTTCGTTGGGAATATCCGCATCGGGCAGTTCAGCCAACTGCTGGATGGCGGCGAAATCGAAGGGATTGTAGATGCAGGCAATATTCGCCCGGCTCAAGCCGAGTGTGTGCCGCAAGTCGTTGGCGACGCCCTTGGATACAGCGATCAGATTGCGACCGTCATAGAGCTTTCGATAACGTGCCAGACGGCGCGCGCCTTTGCCGGATTTATGCTGCCGCAGTAGTTCAATTTCGGCGGAAAGCGTATTCGCAATCCGATACCAGACCCGTGGCAGCCGTGCCAGTGCGACCACTTCATCGGAGAACGGCAGGGTCGAGACGATCAGATCGAACGGCGCGTCCTGGGTCAGTGATGCAATCTGGTGGCGCAGTTTTCTTGCGGTCAGATGCTTGCCAATAAAACCTTTGTACGCGGCCTGTTGTGGCGGGGTCAGTGCATGCAGAAAAAATTTCCCCGTGGGGGCATGTTCAATGATGTGTTCCAGCAGAATCACATGGACTGTGTGCCCCGCCGCTCCCAATGCCGAAGCGAGCTTGATCGCTGCTTTCTCGGCGCCACCGCCGCGCAGGTTGGTGGTGACGAAGGCAATCTTGCCGGGATAGGGGACGACGGTTGTTTGATAAAGGGTTTGCAAACGCTGCATCAACACTTCACTGCTGTATCCAGAGACGACGCGTTGACGGCCTTTATCGGCCAGGTCGGCGCGCAGGTCGGGGTTTTCAATCAGACGACGGATGGCGCTGGCCAGCGCTTCGGCATTGCCAGGCGGGACGCGTAGTCCAAATTCATTGTCACCCAGTACTTCTGCCGCACCGCCGACATCGCTGACGATCACCGGCAGGTTTGCCGCCATCGCTTCCAGTTTGGCCAGGGACAGACCCTCCCACAGCGAAGACATGACATAGAGATCCATGGCTTTGAAGAGATCAGCCGTATCCTGGCGGGTGCCGAGAAACGCTACCTTGTCAGCGATGTCCAACGTGACGGCGGCTTCCTGCAAGGTTTCCCGTTCCCGCCCATCGCCCACGATGATCAGTCTCAGATGCCTTCCGGCCGGAAAATCTGCCGCGTTCACAAGACGGGCGAACGCGCGCAGCAGGAAGATTTGCCCTTTTTGTTTTTCCAGCCGGCCCACGGTACCCAGCACGATGTGCTGATCGTCAAAGCCCAATCGCTGGCGTGCTTCTGACCGTGAGAGCCGCGTTTCGACGCGGCGCAGGTCAATGCAATTGGGCAGGGTTTCGATGAGGCGGGCAGGAACCCAGTCGTAACGCTCAATATCCCGCCGTACTTCATCCGACCCTGCGATGATTTTGGCGGTGTAGCGGCTCAACCACCAATTCATCAGGCGGCGGTGCCATTTCGGCTTAGTATAGGTGTTATGGATGCTGGCAATGGCCGGCACACCGCAGCGTTTTGCAGCCAGGCGGCCATAAAGATTGGCACGGTACAAATGGCTATGCACCAGATCAATATCATGGGTTTTGATCAGATCGCACAAGCTCGGCACAATGCTGCGGTCATGGCCTTTTTTCTTCCGGCCAAGAATGATCAGGGGAATGCCGAGCGCCTCAATCTCTCCGGCAAGATCGCCGCCTTCTTCAATACAGCACACGATGGAACGAAAACGCGTGTGATCAAGCTGGCGCAGAATGCTCACCAGCAATCGTTCCGCACCGCCGGTCGGCAGACGCGTAATCAAATGCAGAATATTGATGGTGTCTTTCATCGCACCTTTCACTTTTTTTCGCGGGCGTGGCGCCAGACCCGTTCCAGACCGGCCGCCAAGGTCATCGTTGCTTGCCATCCTGAGCACTGTTGTAAACGGCGGCTGTCGAGCACATTGGCGGTCACATCAAAACGTCGCGCCGGCAGAATGCGTGTGGAGAATGAAAATCCATCCGCGTCTGCCAGCACGCGCAAGCCTTCGAGGATATCCAGATTGCTGCTGCCCTGACCGCTGCCAATATTGTAAGTGGCGCCGGGTTTTCCATCGTCCAGCGCGGCAACGATGCCGGAGGCGATATCTTCCACATGCAGATAATCTCGAATCGTCCCCTGCGCACCGAACAGCGTAATTTCCTTTGCTTGCAGAATGGAATGCACGGCGGTAGCGATAAACCCCTGGCCGGCAAACGGGCGTTGTTCTTCGCCATACGCGTTACCGGGCCGCACGATGATGATCGGCAGCTCGGCAATGTCATGAAACATGCGACCGTAGTTTTCCAGTGTGAGCTTGGTGATGCCATAGGGCGATACGGGGCGGGTCGGATGTTCCTCGTCGATGGGCAGGTGCTGGGGTGATCCATACACGGTCCCGCCCGACGAGACAAAGAGCAGCTTGCTGATGCCCATGTGCATGGCTGTTTTCATCAGACCCACACTGGCCGGAAGGTTGGACACTATATCGAAGACAGGATCGGCAAAACTGGTCTGCGGCACCGTTGAATAGGCAAGATCAATGACTTCGCTACAGCCTGCCAGTACCTTTCTCAAGGCCGCTTCATCCGCATAATCGCCGCAGACATATTGAGCGCCTGTAGATAATGGGGTGGCAGCTTGTTTGCTGCGGCCAAGGACGACCACCTCCCGCCCCGAGCGCAGCAGGAGCCGTGTGACGTGGCGGCCGATGAATCCTGCGCCACCGATAACGCAGCAACGGCTCAAGAGGGTATCTCCTCGCAGTGCTGTGGGGCGTGCGCGCGCAGCGCGGCGGTAACGCGCTGCCATACAGAGTCAACTTCGATTTCACCCATCGGTGTTTCGGTACCGCCGCCGATGCGTGGATGATCCACGGCATACAGGCAGGGGTGTTCCAGCGGGGCGATCAGATGGCTCGGAGAGAAGCAGTGATAGAGCGCGACCAGAGGACGTCCCAACGCACCCATGATATGCGTCGGGCCGGTGTCAACGCCGATGTAAAGATCAAGCTGGTTCATCAGCGCCGCTGTTTGGCGCAGGGTCAGCTTGCCGGCGAACAGAGTGGAGTGGCTTGCGAAACGCTGGTGCATGGCGCGGGTGCGATCCATTTCCAGGGTCCCGCCGAAGATCAGGAAATGCGCCTGCGGATATTGACCGAGAATGCGTTCGCATAAAGAGATGAAGTGTGCGAGCGGCCAGTCACGATAGCCTTTGGTGGGAAAGCTTGCTACTTGCAGGCCGATCAGCGGGCCGCTTCCTGAGAGGTGATGGGTGCGCAAGGTTGCCTGCGCCCAGCGATTTTCATCCGCCGTCACTTGATAGGACAAAGCCTGGCCCACCGCTTTAATGCCGAGGGCTAGTGGTAATGCCAGTTGCAGTGGGACTGCGTGCATCGCCTGAAAGGCAAGCGGCTCCACCGCCAGATGCAGACGCGCATCAAGCGTGGCATCGCCCTGACGGAAGGCGATGGTTTTCTCGGCGACGCGCAGCGCGTAGTCAATCAGAGGCCGGTCATTGCCATACACAAAAGCAAGCTGGTAACGTTTGCTGCCCCAGTGATCCATGCAGCGGCCCATGAGGCGGGCGCGTTGTTTGGTAATGGCACCGATGCGCGTGATGAACGGCAGGTGCGCCAGGATTTCGACCCGCTTGGGGTGCCCCAGACAGGTGATGCGTGCATCAGGATAGGCTGCGGCGATGGCGCGAATGGCGGGTGTTGCCAGCAACGTATCGCCGATACGCGAAACGTTGATGATCAGAATTTCGCGCACATGCGGTTCAGCCAAGGTCTGACCTACGGAAGATGTAGTTGCGATTCTCCGTGTGGATCAACTTGAAACCGTTGGCTTCAATTGCGGCAGCGGCATTCAGGGTGTCCGAGAGTGGGTGGCTGGTGCAGTGATGATGGAACTCAATCATCACTTGCCGCGCTTTGCGGATGGTGCCACTGCGACAGAGGTCGGACAGTACTTCATACTCCGCGCCTTCGATGTCGAGTTTGAGAATGTCGCACTCATTCCGTCCGGCGTCATGCAACACTTGATCGAATGAAGTGGTCTCGACATCGACCATATCGTCCCCAGTGTAATTGTGGCTGCGCAACAGGCTGCCCGATACACCGTCCGCCCCCTTGGGCAATTGTTCTGGCGGGCGTGGCATATGAAAGGTCATGTGTTGCCCGGCCTGATGCCAGAACGCGCGTTGCAGAATGGTCATACCGCCTGGCTGATTGGCTTCGCAGTAGCGAATGCTGTGCGGATTTGGGTCGATGCCGATCACCTGCCCGCCGAATTGCGCCAGAAAAGCGGTCGGGAAACTGATGTCCACACCCAGTCCGGCATCCACCAATA
>Ga0209515_10005601_pt1 | contig 16165 bp, 14 predicted proteins | sample Subgroupgradi54m_FD_187454 | JGI IMG/M metagenome (GOLD analysis project Ga0209515, IMG submission 187454) | Subsurface groundwater microbial communities from S. Glens Falls, New York, USA - GMW60B uncontaminated upgradient, 5.4 m (SPAdes)... ...
GGGACATGCCTACCCACGAGAAATTGAATTTATCGATAAGTTACCAAAGACTCGTTCCGGCAAAATCATGCGCCGGATCCTTAAAGCCAAGGAAATGGGCCTTCCTGTCGGCGACACATCCACATTGGAAGAGTATTAATTGTCTAATTGCTTATTTCAAAAGGAGGATAACCGTTCTCTACCTAGACAACCAGCACAAGGAATTGACAAACGGAGTATAATATAGCCATTAATTATGAGAGAACTTGGTCCAACCTTTTATTATTCCCCTGATGATGGAGTCGCTGGGCCAGCTGGAAAAGATCTTCAACCCATTCAAGACGAAAGAGTTCCTTTTGGAAATTCAGATGTTTTAATTTCTAAGGAACTACAATTGGAATGTCCCCTCGTTGGAGACACTTCCTATGAAGCACAAAAATCCATTCTTATTTTTGGTGAACCTCATCATGTAGCAGAGGCACAATTCAGTCTTTTTAAAGGACTTGAGACTTTTTTTCGAGATAACCCAAAATTGGTTGGACAAACGGTTCTTCTTGCTGAAGGATTTCCTGCAAATGAATTAATTTCCGTTGATCAACTCATTGATGTAGATCCACATCCAAGCGATGAGTTAATCAGACAAACATTGGATTCATTTCTTATCACCGGCTACATGGCGTACGAATGGAAACACCATGAAGACAATCATATTCCTATTATCGGTACCGAGCATCCGGAACTCTATGCGTTAAGCAGAGAATTTGCAACATGGACCGTGGATGATCCAAATGCAATATTAGCAGAAGTCGCTATAAAAGAAACAGAAAATTCCGGTCATACGTATCGATTTCCGGTCAGTGCAGGTTGGAAATTTGCAATAAATGCAAGAAATCAATTCATCGCATCAACTACAATGAATTTTGTACGTAACTATGAAAATATCATTCTATTTGTCGGTGGCGGACATATCCTGACAAGACAAGACGATTTTGAATTTGATATGTTACAGCAAATAGCAATAGGACAAGTAGCCAATGGAAGTGGTATCTTTGGACAGTATCTTCAGACAGTAAATCCCGCTGATTTGCAGAACCACAGTATTTCTGGCTATCTTGGACCTGAAAAAGTTGGTTTTTCCCATCTTGAACCTTTTGGACTTAACAGTAAAAAAGAGGAAATGGCGTATCAACAGTTGTTTGAAGCGCAACGGAAAGGAACGAGCGGTAATCAGCAGAATATTGACTATGAAGGATACTTGGATTGGCTCCTCAAAACAAAGCGATTAAAGCCGGGTCAGCACACAACCGTGCAGCCGGACCCTAAAGCAGCTGCAGATTTTGTCAGGAGACTGAAAGAACAACAAAGACAGGAGCAGGAACTGGAAAAAAGTGGGGTTGTGTATGAAAAACCTGCCGATGATTGGACGAAATATGATTGGTTTGAAATAAGCCCAGAGGAAGAAAGAAAGATCTTAGGAAAGGATACAATTTGGGGTCAAGGAATTGATCCTCAAGGTCATGACTTTGAGACAATACGTCGGGCAAATCTTGCAAGTAATTGCCCTCACATTGACGATATTGTTATTGATGCCATGACTGTAACTCAGTTTAAATCAATGGACCTGACTTTGTCGTCATATCACGATCCAAGAACTATGCAACTAAAGGTTGAAGAATATATTGATCATTTGGATGAACGGACAAAAGGAAGGTGGAGTTGGACTGATAAAGAAACCGATAGACATTATGATTTTGAAAGGGGAGTCAATTTTCAAGATAGATATCTTGAGCTTGCAATTCCTCTGGGGAAAGCAACGCGGGCGCAAACAGAAAAACTCTTGGACCTGCATGATTATGCGGAAAGCAAAGATGTCACACTGGTTATAGTTGAGGTGCCATAGAATTATGACTGAAATAAAAAAAACGTATCATCATGTAAGCGTCTACCTATTTAAAGGCAGCCTCTACGTAGTCCCCTCTGTGGAACTTCCACCAATCTTTGTGTGGGCTCACGTGAACCCAGTTGTACATTTACAAAGTTTTTCTCAAGAGGAATTAACACATGCAATTGATTCATCCAGAGAGGCGAGTAAATCGCACTTTGACCCTGCTCATGCAGACGCTAACATAAAACCGTGGGACGGAAAAAAGCGTCAGGTCTGGAATCATGCGATAAAGCAATGGTCTTTATGGTGGAAAGAGGATGGAAGTATTGATATGTCTACTGAAATTCCAGACAAAATGTATAGAGGAGACATGCAGTGGAACACTATTTCAAAAAAGATACTTTCTCCTCCAGTTTCTTCTCAAGATATTGCACAAGAAATACTTAAACAACTTAAATAATCAAGTATGGGCTATGATATTCATATCCATCGGCGATTAAGATGGTTTGATATAGGATCGGACATAACTACAGAAGAATGGGATAAATTGATAAATGGAGATCCTGAGTTGGAACACACAGAAAAGGTTGAGGTACCATTTAAAGGTGGCATATTTTCATATAAACTGAAAGATACCTTGTTAGCAAAGTGGATGAATCCTCCGTCTAATGAAGTATTTTGGTTTGATCTCCGTAAAGGGAAAATATCCACAAAATATAATAAAGATGAAATCTTAATAAAGGCAATCGAAATAGCCAAAAAACTGAAAGCTAAAGTGCAGGGTGATGAAGGGGAAACTTATTATTTGCCAAGAAATAATTCACCGATACGTCTCGATTACAGAAAGTTACGAAAAGCGAATCTTCCGATTGATTTTCCCATGATCGATGATATTAATATTGAAGCTAAAACCGTAACCAGAATGGAGATATTAGACCTTACAACTGACGAAAACCAAGATTTAAGCAGAGTGGATACATTAGTACGAGAGTACATTAACGAGCTTAGCAAGTTTTACCAGGTAAATTGGAAAGATTATTGGTATAAAATTGATCGAGATTTCCAGGACAGATATTTAGAGCTTGGAATTCCTGCTGGAAAAGCTACCCGGGCGCAAACGGAAAAACTCTTGGAGCTGCATGATTATGCGCAGACAAAGGGTGTAACATTAGTAATTAACGAAGTGCCATAATTATATGACTGACCAAAATAATAGTCCTATTTACAACGTTTCCATATATCACCTAGACAACCAGTTCTATATTGCACCAATAGTGCGTAGGCCTTCGGGTGCGCCGACACAGGTACTTCCGATCTACATAACTCCAGAAAACGATATCAAAAAATTAACAGAAGCAATAGAATCCGCAAAATTGAAAAGTGATACTAGATTTAATCAAGATGTATCTGATCGAGAAGATTGGGATGGGGATAAGGAGAAAGTTTGGAACACTTCTCAAAAATCATGGGATGTTTTTTGGAATGAAAACGGAACAATCGACATAGATCTTGCCAAACCCTATGTAAAACATAGGAATGGAGTTGAATGGATATACGTTCCTGAGGCTAAAAAAATCTTACAACCACCTGTTTCTTCTAGCGATATTGCCCGAGAGATATTGAACCAAATATAAGGGAGAGATTTTCAAGTATCTTGAGTTTGCTATTCCCGCCGGAAAAGCAACAAGAGCGCAAACGGAAAAACTTTTAGAACTCCATGATTATGCAGAAAGCAAAGATGTTACACTAGTTATTGTTGAGGTGCCATAAAGCTATGACTGAGTTGAGAAAAACTAACCACCTTGTTCGTATCTATTATTATAAAGACAATTTTTATATTGTAGGGGCAGTTGAAATGCCGCCTATATTCGTTTGGAGAGAGGTAAACCCAGTTTATAAAGTAGAACGAGATAAAGAAAAATTAATCGAGGCAATAGGCACAGCACGTTCGCAAAGCATATCTCGTTTTCATCTAGGTCATGATAACCCGGAAATAAAACCTTGGAATGGAGAAAAAATATGGAATAGTGCCTCAAAGTCATGGTCTATATGGTGGAATGAAGATGGAAGAGTAGAAATATCAAGTGATGAACCATATGATCCCCAAGAACCAGACTTAGAAAAAGGCAAAGCATGGAGACGCATAAAAGATGGAAAAAAATTATTACCTTCTCCAATTTCTTTCCAAGATATTGCTAAGGAAATACTAAATAATCTTTAGGTGCATAATTTTCAAGATCGATATCTAGAACTTGCAATTCCTCTGGGGAAAGCGACGCGGGCGCAAACGGAAAAACTTTTGGAACTTCATGAGTATGCGGAAAGCAAAGATGTTACACTGGTGATAATTGAGGTACCATAATTTATGAATGAGTTTAAAAAAACTTATCATCATGTAAGTATTTATTTGTTTAATAAGACCCTTTACGTAGTTGCGTCAGTAGAGCTTCCTCCTGTTTTTGTATGGGCACACGTGAATCCAGTTGAAAAAGTACAGAATTTTTCTAAAGAAAAAATAGCCCGTGCAATTGATTCAACTAGAGAAATAAGTAAATCACATTTTGATCCTGCTCATGCAAACCCCGAAATAAAACCTTGGGACGGAGAAAAAAATCAAGTCTGGAATCATGCGACAAAACTATGGTCTTTATGGTGGAAAGAGGATGAAAGCGTTGATATTGATACTCAAAACCCAGATAAAATGTATAGAGGAGATATGCAATGGAAAACAGTTTCAAAAAAAACATTTCCTCCACCAGTTTCCTCTCAAGATATTGCTCAGGAGATATTGACTCAAGCTCAACCTTAAGAGGATATGACCACCTGGATGAATACCTTCGGTTATAAAATGGCCTGGCTTGCTATCAAAAATACTACCCCGGAAGAAATCATCCAAAAAGTATCTTTGCCAGGAACGCATATCATAAGTTGGAGTGAGGGAATGGATAAAATATACGAAGATCATGGTAATCCACACGCTATTTTTATTAGCCCACAAATACGACAATGGTCGTTAGTAGTGGGCTGGTTTTGTTTTAGCTTTAATTCAAAAGACGGAAAACTCGAGACGTTAAAAGACCGAATGGCGGAACTTAGTACAATCTTTGAAGAGGTCCAAGCCTTTGCAACCCACAGAGTATCTGAATACCATCATTGGATATTGGCAAAGAATGGAAAAATCGAGAGACGTTTTGCTTATTCAGGCGAAAGAGGAGAAGTTTTATGTAATGAAGGTGAATTAACAGAAGGGGAAAAACAGTTACCGTGGGATAGATTGAAAATCGTCTCTTTGGTCCTTAAACCATGGTTTCCTAACGAAGAAGATGTTATGAATATTGCCGGAAAGTGGAGTGTAAATCCACAAACTATTGAGGATGCGGACATCAATGATAAAGTATGCTACTTAGCGAATATTCCTCTTTCACGCACGAAGCCGTCCATCAACGCCTAACTACGGGGATACCTCGACACTAGAAGAGTACTAGCGGTAGGAGAGATGAAAAAGGAGCACAAATTCTCCTTTTGGATGTTCAAAATGTGTTTCAGCTTCGGAAATAGTGCCTCGGAAAAATTCTTCATGGATTTTGGTGAGCTCCCTAGCGAGCACGATTGAGACGTCGCCCAATATTTCTTTCATGTTGATTAACGTTTGAAATAGTTTATGCGGGGCGCAGTACAAAATATAGGTACTTGAGATGGCCTTATTCGCTTCCAATAGATTCGTGAAAAGTTTTCTTCTGTGGGCATCTTTTTCCGGCGCAAATCCTAAAAATGTAAACGTATTACTCGGCAGTCCACTGGCAACCAGCGCAGTGAGGACAGCTGAAGCACCGGGGATAGCAACAACTGGAATATGCCTCTTGATTGCTTCCCGCACCAATCGGTGTCCTGGATCAGAAATAAGCGGTGTTCCTGCATCAGAAACCAGGGCAATGTCTTTGCCCATCTGTAAAAGTTCAATAATTTCCGGGGTCTTTTTATCTTCTATTTCTTCATAAAACTGTACAAGCGTTGGTTTAGGAATATTGAGCTGATCGAGTAACAATCCTGTTCGCCGGGTATCTTCACACAAAACGATATCAACCGTTGACAATATTTTGATGGCGCGAAGAGTGATATCTTCTAAATTGCCAATCGGTGTTGACACAAGGTAAAGCGTTCCCATACAATCCTCATTATACCAAGAAAGTACATATGAATGGATTAGAACTCCTTCTCAAACCAGAGCTCCTGATTAAAACTTTAGGGCTTATCGGGGTATTTGCCGTACTTTTTGCAGAATCTGGGTTATTTTTTGGGTTTTTTTTGCCCGGAGATAGTTTACTGTTTACTGCCGGAGTTCTCGCTTCGCAAGGACTTATCAATTATCCGTTGCTTCTCCTTATTACGTTTTTTGCCGCGACATTAGGGGACAATGTGGGATATTGGTTCGGGCAAAAAGTCGGCGTGAAACTGTTTGAACGGGAAGATTCACGATTTTTTAAAAAACATCATTTGCTGGATGCGCAGAAATTTTATGACAAACACGGAAGTAAAACTATTGTGCTTGCGCGATTTGTCCCATTTGTCCGGACGTTTGCTCCGATTGTGGCTGGGGCAGCTAAAATGCCGTACGCTACATTTTTGTTTTTTAACATTTTAGGAGGATTGTTGTGGGCAGTGGGCATAGCAACCCTCGGATTTTTTTTGGGCAATGTACCATTTGTGAAGCATAACTACGAAATCGTGATATTTTTGATCGTTTTTGGGTCTTTAGCGCCGGTGATTTGGCATTTTGTAGGAAGTAACGAACAACGGCAGAACATAATGCATCAGGTAAAAAAATTCTTCAAGCGCTAAATCTTTCAGGAACTATACTTTCGAATAAGCCCGACCACTTTCCCTTGTATTTTGACGTGGGTGGTAAAAATGGGGGCCATTTGGGCGTTGGCAGGCATGAGTTTAATGCGCTCTTTTTCAAAGTAAATGCGCTTGAGGGTCGCTAGGCCATTGGGAAGGAGTGCCACCACAATATCACCGTTTTTGGCATCCTGACGGTGCTCAATAACGACGTAATCACCATCAAAAATGCCGTCATCAATCATGGAATTGCCTTTGACTTGCAATACATACCCCGCTTTACTTGAGGAAATCATGCCAGGGGCAACAGATAAGTAGAAATTTGGATCGGTGTAGGGTTCTAAGGGCGAGCCGGCAGCAATAAGACCCAGGACGGGTAATTCGACGCTCCCTTCATTGCTGGTATTTCGAAAATTTTCTCTGATGACTTCTAAGCCCCGTGCCGTGCCATCAAGCTTTTTAATAAACCCTTTGATGCGCAGCCGATCGACATGTTCATGGACGGTAGCTGGTGAGTGTATGCCCATGGCAGCGCCAATTTCTTTGAGTGTCGGAGCATACCCATATCGTTGGATAAACTGCGTGATAAAATCAAGAAGTTGGCGCTCTCTTGGATAAAGAATTGCCGGCATGGTAGAATGAGTATTACAAAGAAAACCCGAACTGTCAATATACTCAAATCTATTCTAATTGGATCAAAGTAAAACAAAAACCGAATGAAAAAATTTGCGCTCCAGTCACCATTCCAACCCACTGGTGATCAGCCCCAAGCCATAGCTGGGCTTCTTTCTCATGCCAAAAACAACACAAAAGAGCAGATACTTTTGGGCGTAACTGGCAGTGGTAAAACCTTTACGATGGCCAACGTCATTGACACTTTGCAGCGACCCACACTCATCATTTCTCATAACAAAACCTTGGCGGCACAACTGTATCAGGAATTTCGGGATTTTTTTCCAAACAACGCTGTTTCCTATTTTGTTTCGTACTATGACTATTACCAACCAGAAGCCTATGTTCCTTCTACGGATACCTATATTGAAAAAGAAACACAAATTAACGAGGAAATTGATAAATTGCGACTTGCCGCAACCACTAACCTTTTGACCCGAAAAGATACGATTATCATTGCGTCGGTTTCTTGTATCTATAACATTGGTTCTCCAAGAGAATATGGGCATTTTGTGTTAGAGCTCAAACCTGGCATGAAAGTGGAACGGGAAAGTATTTTAGACCGGCTTGTGCAACTTCAGTATGAGCGAAGCGAATATGGGTTTCATCGCGGCACATTTCGCGTGCGCGGAGAAATGATTGATCTATTTCCAGCGTATGAAGATACGTCGCTTCGGATGGTTCTTGCGGATGATAAGCTCGTTGAGTTAGCCAAATTAGACCCACTAACCGGAAAAATTTTAGAAAAATTGCAAGGCGTCATGATTTACCCAGCTAAACATTACATGACGGATCCGATGAAATACAAAAGCGTATTTAAAAAGATTCAAGAAGACCTCGGCCGTCAGGTCAAATTTTTCAAAGATCAAGGAAAAATGTTGGAAGCACACAAGATTGAGCAGCGCGTCAACTTTGACCTTGAAATGATTGCTGAGATGGGCTATGTCAACGGTATAGAAAATTACTCGCGCTATTTTGACGGCAGAAACCCCGGCGATCCCCCGTACACGTTATTTGATTATTTTGGCGAGGCAGTGGGAAACGACTGGCTGTTATTTATCGATGAATCCCATATGACCATTCCGCAGATTCGCGGGATGTATAACGGTGATCGAAGTCGCAAACAGACGTTGATTGATTACGGCTTCCGTTTGCCATCGGCCCTGGATAATCGTCCGCTTCGGTTTGAAGAATTTATGCGAAGAATCCCTCAAACGGTCTATGTATCGGCTACCCCCAATGAGTGGGAATTGGGTCGCGGTCCGGTAACAGAACAATTGGTGCGGCCGACGGGACTGGTGGATCCACAGGTGAGTATTCGTCCTACAACTGGGCAGATAGATGATCTTTTAGGCCAAATCCAAAAGCGCGTGGAGAAAAAAGAGCGCGTGTTAGTAACGACGTTGACCAAGCGCATGGCAGAAGATTTGGCCAAATTTTTAGAAGAAAAGGGAATAAAAGTACACTATCTCCATTCAGACATTCAGACGCTTGAGCGTTCTGATATTTTGGCGGATCTTCGCGGTGGCACCTATGACGTGGTCGTGGGCATCAATCTTTTGCGGGAAGGATTGGATCTTCCGGAAGTTTCTTTGGTCGTTATTTTGGATGCAGATAAAGAAGGATTTTTGCGAAGCCGCACGAGTCTAGTCCAAACCATGGGAAGAGCCGCGCGCCATATTCATGGGGAAGTGATCCTCTATGCCGATGTAGTGACAGATTCAATGAAAGCAGCCATTGCAGAAGTGGAACGCAGACGCGAAATTCAACTTATATTTAACCAAAAGCATGGCATCACACCACAAAGTATCCAAAAACCAATTCGGCAGCGTTTGGTGGAGAAAGAAAAAGAGGAGGAAGAAAAAAGCATTAAAGAAATGCTTTCGTTAACCGATGCTGAGTTTGATACCATGACCCCCAAAGATAAAGCCGAACTCAAAAAAAAGCTCGAAAAATCCATGCGGCAGGCTGCTCGTGATTTAAACTTCGAACTGGCTGCCCGCCTCCGTGACTTCATCGTAACGATCAACTAGAGATTATCTCAAAACCCTCCTGTTTGTGTCATTCTGGCAAGCCAAAGGCGCGTCCAGAATCAGATCCTGGATAAAACCAGGATGACGGACCAAAGCCTAATATTTTGAGCCTAGGCTCTAAGCTTGACAATCTTTCCTGTATCTGGTTTAGTTAAATAAGGATGAAAAAGAAATCATTACAGAGGAAATCGCAATCAACATGGATTATCGCTTCCGTAGCCGCAATTGCATTTTTCGTACTTCTGGGTAAATCTGGATGGAAAAGTGCCCAAAAACCCCGCGTCCTAGGAATAAGCCAATTCCTTGCAGATAAAGGAGGCGATTCCGGTGGGGGCGGATCGTCTGACAGCGGTGGTGATCATGGCGGAGGCGGAAGCTCTGGTGGCGGAGGGTCATCTGGAGGAAGTTCATCAAGTGGTAGTGGCGGATCATCCGGTAGCTCAGGTACTGGTTCATCTGGAGGTGGATCCTCTTCTGTCACAACTCCCAGGCCCTTTCCTTCTCCTAAACAGAAGAATCCAGAAAAGCACAGCGAGCAACCGGAACAATCAGAACTGCAAAAGAAGGAAAAAACGGAAACAAAAAATTCGAATGAATCTGAAATCGAAGTAGAAAATGAGACCCTAGGGAAAGTGAATAAAGAACTTGAAAGTAAAGATATCCATGTTGGTTCATCCTCGGGTGGGTTTACGGTTAAGCACGGCGCAATAGAAGCCGAGACGCATTTCCCTCTTTCCGTCAATGTGGCAACGCACGAGTTGACGGTTACGACGCCGGCAGGCACCAAAACAGTCACGGTGCTTCCGGATCAAGCAGTACAAAATCTCCTTTCTCGCAATATTTTTGATCGTATAGAAACAAATGAAGCATCACCAGGAGCTCAAAAAATAGAGTTGATCCAAGTAGAAAACCAAGCAGTATTTGCAATAAAAGGGATTGATGACAAGCGATTATTAGGCTTTATTCCTGTAGTGGTACGAAAGACTGCATTTGTTTCTGCTCAAAATGGCGGCGTGGTGCGCACAGACGAAACAGCTATCAATAGACTCCTTGATGCTATTTCCTTCTAACTAAAAGTATTTTTTCTACGACCTCTTTTATATTGTCGTGCTATAATAACACTGCCACGGGAACATCGGTGGTCATTTTTGCTATTTCTATTATGGATAAGTTAATTATTAAGGGTGCACGGCAACACAACCTGAAAAACATTAATCTGGAGCTTCCGAAAAATAAGCTCATTGTGTTTACGGGCATTTCTGGATCAGGAAAATCCTCATTGGCTTTTGACACGATTTATGCTGAAGGACAACGCAGATACGTGGAGTCGCTTTCTTCCTACGCGCGGCAGTTTTTGGGTATCATGGATAAACCGGACGTGGATAGTATTGAAGGATTATCGCCGGCAATTTCCATCGACCAAAAATCCACTTCTCATAACCCGCGATCAACCGTGGGCACGGTGACGGAAATCTACGATTATTTGCGTCTCTTGTTTGCCCGCATCGGGCACCCGCACTGTCCCAACTGCGGACGAGAAATAAGTAAACAATCCTCGGGGCAGATTGTTGGGCAGATTATTAATCTTGCTAAAGAAGAATTAAGCAAAACGTCCAACACGCAGTATCGATTCTTTATTTTTGCTCCTGTAGTCCGTGATCGCAAAGGGGAATTTTCTGGATTGTTTGATAATCTCACCGCCAAAGGCTACCGACAGGTCCGCATAGACGGAAAGATCATTGATCTTGATGAAGACATCCTCCTTATAAAAACAAACAAGCACACCATTGATGTGGTTATTGATAAAATGACGATGGAGAAAAAAAATCTAAAACATTTGTTTCCCAGTGATGTGTTTTATGCAAATGTACGATCGCGCATCGCCGATAGCGTGGAGCAAGCACTTTCTCTTTCTGATGGGCTGGTTATTGTAGGAGAAGTCTTGGATGCGGGCTTTTCTCTGCCTGATAAACCCAAAAAATTTAGCAATCATATCTTTTCTGAAAAATTTTCCTGTCCCATCTGCAACATATCACTTCCAGAAATTGAGCCACGATCATTCTCTTTTAATTCGCCGCATGGCGCATGCGGCAACTGCAGTGGTATTGGGAACATACTCACGGTGGACCCAAATTTAGTTATTAATCCAGAACTCTCTATAAGCGAAGGTGGTATTTTACCATTCGCAAAAATGTTTTTTCACGATACATGGTTTTCTCGAGTCATTACCACCGTTGCCAAAGAAGCAGGTATTGATCCACGAAAACCTTTGCGACTTCTCACACCAAAACAACGAGATGTTTTTTTGCATGGCACGGGGGACAAACTCTATCACGTCAATGGCACCAATCGTTTTGGAGATCAAACGAGTATAGAAGAACCGTTTAACGGTATCGTCAATGAGCTCAAGAAGCGCTATCTTTCCTCAGAATCGGATTTTGTGCGATCAGAGATTGAAAAATACATGCGGCAAGAAGTGTGCAACATGTGTAGTGGAAAGCGACTGAAAAAAGAAAGCTTGACGATTACCGTTGATGGCAACTCTATTGCCGATGTCACAGATTTTTTTATTACCGAATCACTTACGTGGTCACAGCATGTTTTAATGGAACAAGGAACCCTTTCTCCTGCCGAACACACCATAGCAACGCCTATACTTCGTGAAATCACTGCGCGATTGAATTTTTTGGTGAGCGTGGGGTTGGATTATCTCACATTGTCTCGTGGTGCCACCACCCTTGCCGGTGGAGAGGCACAGCGAATACGGCTTGCTTCCCAGATTGGCTCCGGACTTTCTGGGGTGTTGTATGTGTTGGATGAGCCAAGCATTGGACTTCATCAAAGGGATAACATCAAACTCATCAACACACTCAAAATGCTCCGAGACTTGGGAAATACGGTCATCGTCGTGGAACATGATCGGGAAATGATGGAAGAGGCGGATTATCTGGTAGATATTGGTCCAGGTGCCGGCGAACATGGGGGAAATATTATTGCAGCAGGTACGGTGGAGGAAGTCAAAAAAAATCCTAAGTCCGTTACGGCAAAGTACTTAACTGGTCAACGAATCATTACTCGATCATCCTTAGGTGTCAACGTAATCCACACCGGGGGTGGATTAGCTTCACACATGGGGATGACAAATGAGATGAAGCTTGTTGGCGCCTCACAAAACAATTTAAAAAAGATTGACGTTACTTTCCCTTTGGGAAAATTTATTTGCGTCACTGGCGTTTCGGGAAGTGGCAAATCAACGCTGATTGTTGAAACACTGTATCAAGCATTATTTACGCACTTTAATCCATTAAATAAAGAAAAACCTGGAACATTTAATAAAATTGATGGCATAGAACATCTTGATAAGATTATTCTTATTGACCAGTCGCCTATCGGGAGAACCCCACGCAGTAATCCTGCTACATACACCGGAATTTTTACCCTTATCCGGGACCTTTTTAGCCAGTTGCCGGAGGCAAGACTTCGCGGCTACAAACCAGGGAGGTTTTCGTTTAATGTCAAAGGCGGCCGTTGTGAAGCATGCGAAGGGGAAGGTCAGAAAAAGATCGAAATGCAGTTTTTGTCGGATATTTACGTGACCTGTGATGTATGTCACGGGAGTCGCTACAACGCCGAAACACTTGATGTGCATTATCATGGAAAATCCATTGCACACGTGTTGGATATGACCGTGGAAGAGGGAAGACAATTTTTTGCCAATCATCCACTCCTTTCGGAAAAATTAAAAACGATCCATGAAGTAGGACTCGATTATATTCACTTGGGGCAACCAGCTCCGACCCTGTCAGGAGGAGAGGCCCAACGAGTCAAACTTGCTTCCGAACTATCTCGTCGCGCCACCGGCAAAACGGTCTATATCTTGGACGAACCAACCACCGGACTTCATTTTGCCGATTTGGAAAAACTACTGAGCGTGCTTCATAAGCTCACCAGCATGGGTAACACGGTCATCGTTATAGAACATAACCTTGATATTATCAAAAATGCCGATTGGATTATTGATTTGGGGCCAGAAGGTGGAGATGGGGGTGGACGGGTGGTTGCCACAGGTACTCCTCGTGATATATCTAAAGTTAATAATTCTTATACAGGACAGTTTCTGAAAAAGATATTAGAATAAAAAAGTAGTCTCTGTCATTCCCGCCCCGTGTCGAAGCACGGGGTAAACTCCGGCGAGGGATGACGAGCTTAGGTATGAAAAAAATCTTTTATTCGCTTATTTATTTATTCGCTTATTTATTTATTCTGCCAACATCCGTGCTGGCGGCGGGTGAGTTTAGCGCTGATTATGAGGTTGACTACACCATAGCGCCGGACGGGCGAACCATCGTTACCCAAAATATCTCTCTCACCAACAAACTTACCAACCTTTACCCCACAAAATATTCGATCCTTATCGATACCGAAAAAATTAAAAATGTCGTGGCTTATGACCGCAAGGGCGTTATCACACCCACCATTAATCAAAAAGATGGGAAAACTGAGATTATCTTATCATTTAATGATCAAGTGGTAGGTGTAGGAAACAAGCTGCACTTTACTTTGCGATTCGAAAATGGAGATATTGCCCAAAAAAATGGTTCCATTTGGGAGGTAAATATTCCAGGTGTTACTTCCGATTCAGATATTGCTGCATACAGCGTTTCTCTACAAGTTCCACAAACATTTGGTCCAAATGCCTACATGAGCCCGCCGCCAGCAGACGGTCGGCGCTGGACAAAGGAACAGATGATAAAAGGCGGAGTGAGTGCGGCGTACGGAGAAATGCAAGCGTTTTCTTTAGATCTTTCCTATTTTCTCCAAAATACTCGGGTAACTGGCGCAATCGGAGAAATTGCCTTACCACCTGACACTGCGTTCCAGAAAGTAGTGATAAACGCCATAGAACCAAAACCAGCGGCGGTTCGTCAAGATGATGATGGCAATTGGATAGCTCAATATTCGCTTGCACCTGGTCAAAAATTGGATATTACTGCCACAGCAACTATTTTTATCTCTCTTGCCCCTCGAAGTGCCTTTGGGAAAGTGAACCTCCGCCCAACGGACTACACCAGACCACTCAAATTTTGGAATGCAGATGACCCAAGAATTGTTTCCCTGGCAAGTGAACTTCGTACCCCGAAAGCAATCTACGATTACGTCGTTAAAACGCTTTCCTATGACTATAACAGAGTGAACGATAATCCCATACGCAAAGGTGCAGCGTCGGCATTATCAACACCGAAAAATTCTATCTGCATGGAATTTACCGATCTTTTTATAGCACTTGCTCGCGCTGCCGGCATACCGGCGAGAGAAATAGTAGGGTATGCATACACCACCAATTCGCGCCTCCGGCCACTTTCTTTGGTTGCTGATGTTCTTCATGCCTGGCCAGAATACTATGATAGCGAAAAACAGACATGGATTCCGGTTGATCCCACCTGGGCCAACACCACAGGAGGAGTGAATTATTTTGATAAATTAGATTTTAACCACATCACCTTTGCTATCCACGGATTTTCTAGTGAACTCCCGTATGCTGCTGGGTTTTATAAACGATCCGGGAAAAATACTAAAGACGTCATGGTGCGGTTTGCCCAAGGAAGTTTTACTTTTTTGCCTACGGCTAAACTTACTCCTGGTTTTTCCCTTCCCAAAGTTTTTCCTGCCGGATTTACGACGTCCGGTCAAGTGATTATTGAAAACACCAGTGGCGTTGCGGCTGAGGATGTCGACGTAGCCATAGAAACTTCTTTCTCCCAATTTTCTTTTAAAAAACGTATCGCTCAAATTCCTCCATTTGGAAAATTTTTTATTCCTGTCTCTTTCCCCATTGATAATTATTTGCGGTCAGAAAAAGGAGTTATAACGGCAACGGTGAATGGGGAGGTTATCAATAATTATATTGATATTCAACCTGCATTGACACTTTTTGCTCCTTTTGCCATAGGCATACTTCTTCTTGGTATTGGGTTTTGGTATCTTTTGGTCAAAAAACCACTATGGACCTTATTCAGACATTAAAACAGATTCCCCAAACTCCCGGTGTATATATCTATAAAGACCAACGAGGTCAGGTGTTGTATGTGGGGAAAGGAATAAACCTCAAAAAACGCGTGCAGCAATATTTTACTCGTGATGATGCCGTGGGAGATAAAACCAAGCGTTTGGTATCGCTAATAGCCAGTATTGAAACTATTTCCACGATGAATGAATTTGATGCGCTGCTTTTGGAAGCAAAACTTATTCGTCAGTATCTGCCAAAGTACAATGTCGTTGCGCGCGATGACAAAAGTCCATTATATATTCAACTAACTCTCAAAGAAAAATTACCTCATGTATTGTTTGTTCGCCGACCTGCCGATTCTGGAAAAGAGAAAGGGATTTTTGGCCCATTTCAATCAGGGAAAATTACTCGCGAATTGATGCGGAACTTACGAAGGATCATTCCCTATTGTACGCAAAAACAGCGAAACGGCAGACCCTGCTTTTATACGCACTTAGGGCTTTGCCATCCTTGTCCATCTACTATTGTGGGAATAACAGACCCAGTGGATAAACAACAAGTGATACATGTGTATCGGGAAAATATTTTTCACCTGCGAGATATCCTTTCTGGAAAAATAAACACCGTTATCAAAGATTTGGAAAAAGAGATGAACACACTCGCTAAACATGGGGAATTTGAAAAAGCTGCTATGGCAAGAAATCAAATAGAAAATCTCACCAATATGCTGCAAAAGCATTATGATCCCAT
>Ga0209515_10005602_pt1 | contig 16164 bp, 11 predicted proteins | sample Subgroupgradi54m_FD_187454 | JGI IMG/M metagenome (GOLD analysis project Ga0209515, IMG submission 187454) | Subsurface groundwater microbial communities from S. Glens Falls, New York, USA - GMW60B uncontaminated upgradient, 5.4 m (SPAdes)... ...
GGATGATGAGTGAGCCCGTTGTCCAAGCCGCATCCTTCTTGAGCCAGACACTGAACGTGTAGATGTCGGTCGTGCCGACCGTGCTGGTGGTTGATAATTCGACGACGGTGCCAGCGGTGGCGCCGGTAAAGTCGAGCTTCTCCGCCGTCTTGTCCGTCGTCGTCCCCGTGTTGTTCTCCGGTCCCACCGCATTGTTCGCGGTCGCCACGGTGTTCGTGGCGACCCACGTAGCGCCCGTGTCGAACGCTTCCGAGTACAGCAGCAGGTTCTGGTAGCTGCCGAGCCCGCCGTGCGGCGAGGTCATGTCGCCCAACAACTCCAACTCGATCGCCTGAGCCGCGCCAGGAAGACTCCACAGGACCAACAGTCCTGCCATGAGTCCCTGGAACAGCCGTAGAGCGCTGATCCAGCCGTCGCCTTTCATGGTGCCTGCCTCCTTTTTCCGCTTTCCTGCTCCATCCCGAATCCGATGCTTCCGTTCCCGCGTCATCCTGTGCGTGCTCATCGTTCGAACCTCCTCGTCTTCGTATTCGATCTGCGTCACGTTCAGTCACCTGGCCTGATCGTATGCGGAATCGACCACCTCCAAGGGCCATCCCGGTCTCTGGGGCCGCCACGACTGCGAAGAGACCGGTCCCTGGCTCTGCGAACAAGCCACTGTCTCCGTTGGATGCATCATGTCCAGTCCCGTCATTAATTCTTCAATCTCGCCACTTCGAGCCCGTTGATATAAATCCGGATGCGGTTGTTGGTAGAGTCGAACTGCATGTATGAGTCCGCGGTGGCATCCGCGCCTTTCAGGCTCAGCTTTTGATCGGCATCGACGGCCAGCCCTCCGCCCGCGACGTGGAGTTTGGCTTGCGGATTCGTCGTCCCAATCCCCACATTGCCCGTCCCATTGGGCATGATCGCGAAGTGTTCGTTGGTGCCCGTCGTGATGTCGGTCGCCGCGCCACTGAAGGTCAGCCCCGTGCTGCCGATGGTCTTGTTGGTCAGGGTGTCGGTCGTGTCGGTGCCCATGAGGGTGGTCGTCGCGTTGGGGAGCGTCCAGGTCCGATCCGCGGTCGGATCGGCGACGGTGAGAAGGCCTTCATTCGTATCCGCGGTGGCGCCCTCGAAGAGGACGCCGGTGCTCCCGAAGACGGTCGTGTTGGCCGCGAGGGTGGGGTTGCCGGCCAGGGTCGCCGAGTAGTCCAAGCTCAAGGTTCCGCTGCCGGTGATCGGGCCGCCGGTCAAGCCGGTGCCGGAGCCGACCGAGGTCACGGTGCCTCCACCTAAGGAGGAGACAGCCGCGCACACCCAGTCAGTGGCCGTCGAATCCCACTTCAAGATTTCATTGTTGTTACAACCCCGCAGGAGTGACATGCCGTTTACACCAACCACTAATCCCGAGTTGCTGCTCGTGCCGGCCACAGCGCCGGAGGCCGCGTCCAGCTTCGCCGAGATGTCGCGGGTGTCGGGGTTCGGGCTGGCCACACTGATGCCGTTTCCAGCCGTGATCGTCTTCACCACGCTTGAGCTGCTGGCCGGGTAGGTCTTGATCTGCCATCGATCCCCTACCGTCCCATCCTGCCAGCTCCCCACAGGGGAGTTAAACTGAATTTTGAAGCCGTAGTTGGTGTTTTCCGGTGCGCCAATGGTCAGCGGTCCATAGGGACCGCCGCTTGCGGGAATCTGTGTGCATGTAATGTCCCAATCTGTCGCAGCCGCTTGGCCGCCATTCTGGAGGTTATCTCTCCATCGGAAATTATCGCGGTTACTTCCTGAGCCCTCTGGAGAGCACAGCTCAACATCGAAGTTCACCTGGGTCGCCCCGCTATACAAGTTGCCGTCCTGGATGGCCAGCGACATGTTGCCGGTCACACCGATAGGACTGGGATAGTCCACGTGCGCGGGCGAGCCGATCCCGGAGCCCGCGATCTGTTCCAGCGTGACGATGGTCGTGCCGTCTTGAAACGTCAGTTTCTTCGTGAACGGATCCTGATAGATGCGGGTATTCCCCGGCTGGTAGGACGCGGTGCCGCTGTAGCTGTTGTACTGGGCGGCCAGGTTCATCCCCGTCACCATGAACGTCCACTGGTCGGAGGTCGTCAGGCCGCTGGCGGCGCTGAAGCTCAACTTCACCCCGAAACTGAGGGGGATTTCCGTCGCGGTGGTGTGGTAGGCCCCGCCGCTCACGATGGTCTGGTTGGAGCCTAACTGCGCGAACGAGCCTGCGCAGGGCATCGTGGGACAATCGCGGTAATCGACCTTAAAGGTCGTGGAGGTGACGCCGGTGATGCGGTACTCCCGCGGGATATTGTTGAAGTACGTGCCGCTGGTGGTTGGCGTGATGCTGCTTGACCCGGCGACCCGAACCGGCTGGGCGATGCCACCGAATCCACCCGTTGTGCCTGAGATCCCGGGATCTTTCGCAAAGAACTCGATGGCCCGGGTCCGCAGCGCCTTGTCCACGGCAAGGATGCCTCCGCGCCCATCGGACGTCCGGCCCATGCGGAGCGATCCGTACAGCGTCTGGTCGCCTGTATCCACAAGCGAGGAAGGTTGGAATTCAGGAACACTGCGGCCCTCCACCACCTGAACGCCGTCAAACCGGCACTGATCCCCGCTGGTCGTGCCAAAGCAGATCAAGTGCAGTTTAATGTCATCGGCTTTGGGGGTGGTCACAAACTGCGCCTTGTAGAGCGTGTAGACGGTCGGCGTGGCGCTGCCGGACGTGGTCAGGTGCTTGAAGGGCGCGAACGTGACCGCCGCCCCGTTGGCATGCGCAGCGGCCGTCGTGCCGTCGAACCCCCGGATCAGTGAGGTCAGGATGTTGGGGGACTCCTTCCCGGTGTAGGAGATGCGTTCGCTTTCAACGATCAGGATCCCGTTGTTCGGGAAGCTGGCGAAGGCCGCCGCTTGAATGGTCATCTTGTTGTCGTCCGACGCCAGGGCAGCACCTAACGTTGTCGCAGGAGACGTCTCTTCCCCGGTCACGTCGACAATCGCCTCAGCGGAGGCGCTCAGGCGCCGCATGTACGCGCCGACCGCATACACGGTGGAGGGTTTCAGGCCCGAAACGGTCTGCTCGATGTGCGCGTCGTTCACTCCGCTGTAGCTAGCGGTGGCGTCTTTCGCCGCGTTATACGGCCCGTCAGTGAGACCCGTCGCCGTGTCCTCTAGCGTCACCGCGCTCTTGCCGTGGTAAAAGTCGTTCTTGAGCGTGTTCGCGTCGATCGTCGTGCCCGGGGTGAACAGGTTCGGAGCGTGCTGGTACACCTTGCCGGCCTCCCACAGCCACCCATCCGGCGCAAAGTTCTGCCACCCGCCCTGGAAGGCTGCCCCGGCACCGCCGGTCCCCCCGGTCACAGCGCCGCCCACGAAGGTCTCAATGGCGCTGAACGCCTCGAAGGAGCCGTTCTGCACGAGGTTGCGGAACTGCTGCGTGAAGATGCCCTTGCTGAACCAGATGGCATCGGTGCCCGGATCATACGTGAGGCTGACCTTATTGGTGCTGTTCCCGAACGTCATGCTGGCAGGACTGTCACCTTCCACCTCGAGCTCGGACCCATTCCAGAAGAGCTTCCCATTCGTCTTGCCCTGGAGGATGTTCCACCCACTGGTTTCAGCGCTCCGCCGTCCCAGGAAGATGGCCCCGGCGGAGTTCGACGCGGTGGTGTCCTCGGCGATGAACAAGCCTCCTCGCGGAGAGCTGGTGTTCGAAAACGTCGCGGTGTCGATGACCATATCCTGATCGAGCTTCAGCCGGTCATTCGTCGCGTCCCATGTGAGGTTGACGTCGCCGGTCCCACCTTCGATCTTCAGACCGGCGCCATCGGCGGGCTCCGAGCCGCCGGTGTTGTCGTTGTCAATGGTGAAGGTGGCGCTCGTGGTCCCGCTGCCGGCGTCGCTTGAGGTGATCGTGCTGGTGCAGGCGACCGCCCCACCGGTGACGGTGAGGGCCTGGCCGCTCGTGCAGTTGCCCAGTGCGGCATTCGTGCCGCCGTTGGCGAGCGGCAGCACCCCGCTGACATCCGCGGTGAGACTCACCGCGCTAAATGAGGGCGCCCCACTCGCACTGCCGTGCAAGACGGTCGTGGAGGTTCCAAGACTGCTGAGCGTCGAGGGCGTCGCGCCGGCTCCCCCACCCAACACCAGGGCATTCGCGGTCAACGCCCCGGAGGACGCCAATGTGCCGGACGCGGTGAAAACGAGAATGCCTCCCGAAGTGCCCGAGCTCAGGCCCGTGCCACCATTCGCGACTGAGACCGGGGTCGAGAGGGTGAGCGTCACGTCCCCGCTTGTGCCACCACCGGTCAACCCGGTTCCAGCCGTCACCCCGGTAATATCCCCGACACCCCCAATGCCGCCTGCGGTGGCGAACGAGAGGGTGCCACTTCCGTCCGTGACAAGGACCTGGTTGGCTGATCCATCGGTACCTGGCAGGGTCCACGTCACACTGGAGCTCACCGAGGCAGGCGCTCTGAGGGCCACAAAGTCTGTGCCCGAGGACTCGACGAGCTTGAGTGCGGCTTGTCCGTCGAGCCGGACATCGTCAGAAAAGACGAAATCATCTGTGCTGGCCCCTTGAAAGACCAAGGATTCCTGGCCAGTCGTCTTGCCGAAGAGGAGCGAGATATTGCTGGCGGTGGCATCGGTCGCGCTGCCGACGTTCCATGAGGAATTGGTCGTGCCGGTGATCGTGGTGGAGCCGTTGATGGAGCCGCTCACGTTGAGGTTGCCCGCCACCGTCAGGCTGCCGCCCACCACGGTGTCGCCCTCGAGGTCCACGTTGAACTTCGAGCTGCCCGCGGCGTTCTGGACGTCGACGAGCGTCGTGTTGGCGGCCGGGTCGGTGGTCGGCTTGATCAGCAGGGCGACGCCCGATCGCGTGATGGTCAGCTTACCGGAGGTCGCGGTGTCCACGTCGGTGCGCATGAAGGACGAGGAGTCGAGCGAGTCCACCTGGTCCGCGTTGACCGCGTAGCCGGTCGCCGTGAGGCGCTGGCGGGGAGTCATCTCGACGTCGTCGTCCACCTGGACGGAGAGCCACAGGGGCGTGTTGAAGTCCACCGAGCTGAGAGCAGTCACCGCGCCCAGCACGGCGCTGAAGACGCCGTTGTCGGACTGGTTGAGCGTGAGCGCCTGCCGCTCCCGCCACTTCTCCGCGCCGCTGTCCGCCGCGTCGTAGAGGCGGAACGTGAAGGTGAAGGTGCCCTGGAGCGCCTTGTCGGTGGTATCGGTGAGCCGGCCCTGGTAGTTGAGCATCCAGGGGATGGCGGCCCAGGCCACCGGATAGCCCAGTGGCCCAGTAGCGAAGTGACCAAGCGGGAGTCCTGTCACGGGACTGAAAGAAAGAGCGGCCGACAGGAGAACGCTTGCCGGTCTTCGCCAACTCATCTGTCGCTCAAGGTGCTTCGTCATGTCGGCACTCGGCCACTTCGCCACTTTGCCACTCCGTTAGTGTGTCCCTGTCCCAGCGCCTGAGCTAAATCCCCCGAAACCGCCGGGGGAGATCTGCCAGCGGTTCCCGCGCATGACCCTGGATGAGGCTTCACGCGGGGCGATCACCATTTCTGCCTTGCGGGTCGCCAGCGCCCGGGACGCCTCGGAGAGCAGCGCACGGTTCGTCAGGCGGATATAGAGGAGGCTCGCCACGACCATCAGGAGGGCCGCACCCACCCCCGCCGCGCCGACGAGGGCGCCGGTCGGCAGCGGAGCCTGCCATACGGACGCTGGGCGGCTGGGGGCCAGCACGCTTGCCTCGAGCAACACCGAGGGGGCGGCCAGACAGGCCCCAGATGCCACCGCACCTGAGGCCAGAACTGAAGGCGAGGGCGCCTTGGTCTGCTGACCTGCCTGCGTCGCGCCTGGAACAAGCGCGGCAGGCAGGCTGGCCTGCTGCAACTGGAGAAAGGCCTCGGCTTCGGTGTTGACCGCATAGAAGAGCATGTTGCCTTCCTGGGCCACCCGGAGCATGCCGGCTTGCTCGAGCCGCTTGAGCTCCCGCCGCAGGGGGGACACGGAGAGGCCGAGCGACTTGGCCAGCCCCCGCAGGTAGAAGCGCTCAGACGGGTGCGTGAGGACGTGCTCAAACAGGGCACGGCGGATGCGGGAGGAGACGAGCGATTCAAACATCCTTCGACTCCCTTCGGTCGCTCAGGACAGGGTGGTTGTGCCCTCCGGCGGCATGCTCGGACTCAAAAAGGGTACAACACGGGCAACAAAAAAGCCCCACTCCGCCACGCGAAGTTGGGGTCATCAGTCCGTGCATGTTATCCCTCTTTGGCAACCCAGCCATCCTTCTCTCCGTCTTGAAGGACCTGTAGCTTTCCGGCCCCCGCTCACGCGGGGTGTGGCTTTATCAGTAGGGCCGTCTTAATTGTCTCTTGAAGTATGCCTGATGTGCCGGCAACACGTCAAGGGAATGCGGAATTCAGAAGGCGGAATGCGGAATATAGAGGGCTAGCGAGAGGAGAGAGCGGGTACTACAGCTTTTCGGTCCGAAGAGTAAAGACGGCTTTTTGAACTCTTCATGGACGTGACGATAATCGCCGTCAATTCATCAGCTTCGCTGAGCAATTCTTGCACCTCGGCCGATTTGAGCATGCCAGAATCGGAAATGAGCTCGAGCCAATATGCTGCCTCGTGCAACCTCTTCTTCAGCATTTCCCAACTTGGAAATAAAATCGGGACGGGACTTGGCGCGGCAGGCCGCTCGATAATTCGCTCCCACGGAGGTCGCTGCTCGAAGCAACTGTTTGCTTAAGACGTCACCCTTGATGCCGCGCGGTATCTCGTCAATAAGTTCGAGCACTCGTAAGGCAAAGCGCTTTGTTCTCTGCTTGAGATCGTCGTTTTGGTGATTCCGCATTCCGCATTCTCCACTCCGAATTTACTGCGTTGTTGATGGAACTGGAGTGGCGGTCGGTGCCTGGCCAAGCTGGGCGCCCTGCCCTGCGGGCGGAGCAGCAGGCTCCGGGCGCTCGACTTCGATGAGCGCCTTGCGGAGAGGGTCGAGCGAGTAGGCCTTAGTAGCGTCCAGGTGGTAGCGGGAGGTCAGCTCTTGGGTGATCCGCTGGGCCGAGTCCTGCTCCTGGTTCCAGTAGCCCTGCAGCACGGCCATGCGGGCGAGGGTCCCCTGGCGCTGCTGCCAGATCTTGGCGAACTCCTGCATCTCTTCATTGGTGGTAAAGGTGAAAATGGGCGGGGGCTGGGGCGCCTGTTGAACCGCTGGCTGGGGAGCCGACTCAGATTTGGGCTTGCGTTCCTTCGCCTGGCAGTTGATAACCGCTATGAACCCAACCAGTCCAACCGTCACCATCCACAGCGCCACTCGCTTCATCGCCCCCCCCCACCGTTGTCGTGCGTGATGATTGACACAGATGCGCAGAACGGTACAGATGCGCATAACGGTAACATGCCCCCCGCCCCCTGTCAAGCCAGGGTCAGGGTCACACCCAAGCATGTCAAACACCCAAGCACCCAAGATGATATCAGATACGTATCTGATATCGCTTTAGGTGGGGGGAAGCAGTACGGGGTCGCACCAGTGCTGCAGCTCGGCCGGCAGGGGGGCGGTGACGGTGACCGAACGCCCGCTGGAGGGGTGCTGGAAGCTCAAGCGGTAGGCATGGAGCAGGTGGCGAGGGATCCCCAGGGCGTACCAGAACGCCGCCGAGCGCTTGCCGTAGGTCGCATCGCCCGCCACCGGATAGCCCAGCGAGGACAAGTGAACGCGGATTTGGTGCGTTCGGCCGGTCTCGAGCGAGGCCTCTATGAGGGTACAAGGAAAATCAACCGGCTGCAGGCTGCAAGCTGCAGGCTGCAAGCTGTCATCCATCCGTTGGGACTTGTTGCTTGAAGCTTGCGGCTTGCAGCTTGAAGCCGAGAAGCGCTTGAGGACACGGTAGTGAGTGACGGCTGTCCGGCCCCCGATGTGCCGGATCGCCATCTCCTTGCGGTGCTTCGGATGGCGGCCGAGCGGCGCATTGATCGTGCCGGTGTCAAGCGGGAGCAGCCCCTCTACCACGGCGAGGTAGCGGCGGTGAATGGTCCGCGCCTTCATCTGCTTGGCGAGCGAGAGACGGGCCGGTTCCGTCTTGGCAACCAGGAGCAGCCCAGAAGTATCCTTGTCTAAGCGGTGAACAATACCCGCCCGTGCCAAATGCGGAGTTCGGAATTCGGAATGCGGAATGTTTGATGTCGATTCCGCAGCCCGCACTCCGCATTCCGCATTGGAGAGGTGCCACAGGAGTGCGTTGACGAGCGTCCCGTTCCAGTGTCCCGGAGCTGGATGGGTGACCAACCCGGCCGGTTTGTTCACGACGAGCACCGCTGCGTCCTCATAGACGACCTCCAACGGAATGTCCTGCGGCATCATGGGAAAATCGCGGGCAGGGGGCGGCAAGTGAGCAAACGTGGCGGTCACCACATCGCCCCGCCGCAGCTTCTGGTGGGCCTTGGCCGGGCGGGCGCTGACGGTCACGAGCCCCTCCCGAATGCGGCGCTGGACCATCGCGCGGGAGACGCTCTCGGGCAGGTGGGTGATCAGGTACCGGTCAAGCCGCTGTCCAGCCTCAGCAGGTCCGACGGAGAATTCGTACCGCCTCATGTGAGTCAGCTCTGGCTCTTGCAGAAGGCGATGTCTGATACCAGCATATCAGAGACGTATCTGATATCGCTTCAGCTGGCTGGGCTGGAGCGGTTTGGGACGCAGCCTTGGAGTAGGAGGATCGCACCGATGACAAACCCGGCCACGCTGATAAGCTGCTGGAGCGTCAAACTCGCCCAGAAGACCGTCTGGTCGCCGCGGTAGCCCTCCAGCACGAACCGCAGCACGGCGTAGCCGCAGAGGTACACGCCGAAGAGTTGCCCTGGACGGTTCGCCAGCCGGGACGGCCGTCCTTCGACTCCCCCCGCGGCTTCGCCCCGCACGCTTTGCTTCGCTTTGCGAAGCAAAGCGAAGCACGTGGGGCGACGGAGGTCGCTCAGGACAGGCTGGAGCAGCCGGAGGATGATAGAGAGGAAGAGCAGTCCGAGCGACTCCGCCAGCTGGGTCGGAAAGACCGGCCGCGGCTCCCCGGGCATGATGACGCCGCACCAGGCATCCGTGATCTTGCCGTAACAGCACCCGTTGAGGAAACAGCCGATACGGCCCACCGCATGGCCGAGCGCCAGCGCCGGCGCGAAAAGATCGAGCACCCACCGACACGACACCTGGTGGCGCCGCGCGTAGAGCCACGCCGTCCCTACCCCGCCGGCAAACCCGCCGTACCACACCAGCCCCCCTTGCCAGAGCGCCAGGAGATACTGCGGCTTATCCAGGAAGAACTGCCAGTGGAGTACCACGAAAAAGAGCCGTCCGCCGACGATCCCGCCCAGCAGGGCCAGGCAGGAGAGGTCCACGACCTGGCTAGGGGTCAACCGCTGCAGCTCGGGAGGCAGCTGGCGCAGGATGCGGCCGGCAAGCCAGGTGGACAGCGAAAAAGCCAACACCAGCATGGCGCCATACGTATAGAGCGTGATTGGACCTACCTTGAGAAGGATAGGGTGCATTGGAATTGATCAGCGCGAATCAGCGATATGACCGATGGATGAGAGAGCGCCACACGAGTAAGCACACCCCGATGGTAATAGCTGAATCCCCTACATTGAACACGGGCCAGACGCGCAGGTCGATGAAGTCCACCACGTAGCCGAACCGAAGCCGGTCCAGCAGATTGCCCGCCGCTCCGCCCAGCACCAGCGCGCACCCCCACCGCACTGCGCGCGATGCCGACGGCCTGAAGGCCAGCTCCCACACGAGCCAAGCGATGATGCCGAGCGCCAAGACGATGAAGAGGCACTGCTGGCCCTGGAAGAGTCCGAACGCCGCCCCGCGGTTCTGGACGTAGGTGAGGTGGAGGACGGAAGGCATGCGCGGCAGACTCTCGCCCGGCATGAAGTACCGATCGATGAGCCATTTCGTCAGTTGATCGGTCCCCACGGTCGCGAGGCCGATCAGCCAGGGAGCGGCGCAACGAACTCCGGATGGACGGAAGAGCACTGTTCTTAACGTCATCCTTTATCGCTGAACCAGGCTGATAGCAACGCTGATTTCCGCTGAACTCGGCGTGGCTCAGCGTATGGATCGGCGTCGATCAGCGATCCCAGGCGACGTGGGGATTTTATGGGGCGAGGTTGTCAACGTTTGTTTTTGTGCTGCTGCTCTTTGGCCCGCTGGCAGGTAATGCACATCGAGGCGTAGGGCACCGCCTTGAGACGGCTCATCGTAATCGGCTGGCTGCACTGCTGGCAGCGGCCGAAAGTGCCCTCATCGAGGCGCTTGAGGGCGTCGTCGATCTGGTAGAGGAGCTCCTGCTCGCTCGTCACAATGTTCATGGAGAGCTCGCGCTCGTACGTGTCGGACGCCATGTCCGCCATGTGGATGGTGTAGCCGGAGAGGTCGCCGGAGGCGTCGCGGGGGCTCGTCGAGGCGTCGCGCGCGATGGACTTGATCTCATCCGCCAGTTTGACCCGCTCGGTGATGAGGAGCTGGCGGAACCGCTTCATCTGTTCCTTGGTCAGGGAAAGGCTCTTCATGGCGCGATGCTAATTTGCTCCTCTTATCGCTGAATCACGCTGATAGCAACGCTGATTTCCGCTGAAGCATCGGCGTCGATCAGCGTATGGATCAGCGCTGATCAGCGATTTTGTATTGCTGCGTCACGGCCCGCGCGCACCGCGCGCAGAGCGTCGGATGCGCTGGGTGGCTGCCCACACTCGTCAGATGCTTCCAGCACCGCTGACACTTGCCACCCGGTGCGCGCTCGACGCAGACCTCCACGAGGCCCGGCACCGCTCCCGCCTCGCTCAAGGCCGCCTCACCGGAGCGCACCTCCACGCTCGATACCACACACGCCTCCGCGAGTGCCTCGCGGGATGTCTCGCAGAGCGAACGCAGTGCCGTGTCGCTCACCACCAGCGTCACCAGCGCCTCAAGCCCGCTCCCGATGAGGCCGCGACCGCGCTGCTCTTCGAGCGCCTTCATCACGACGTCCCGCACGGCCAGGAACGTCGCCCACCGGCGCTGGCCGGCCTCATCGAGGCCGCCCGCCGGCTCGCCCGGCCACAGCGCCAGATGCACCGACACCTCCTGGACCCAGCCGAGGGAGCGCATCTCCTGCCACACCTCATCGGCGGTGGCCGCGAGCATCGGCGCGAGCGTCTTCACGAGGGTGTTTAGTATAGCATACAGGGTCGACTGCGCACAGCGCCGGCTCACCGTCGAGGGCGATTCGGTGTAGAGCCGGTCCTTCAGCGCATCGAGGTAGAACGCGGAGAGATCCGCCACGCAGAACTGGTGGATGGCGCGCAGGGCTTCCAGAAACTGGCAGGACTCGTAGGCATCCGTCACCGTCTGCTGGAGCGTCCGGAGGCGGTGCAGCGCCCACCGGTCCAGCTCCGGAAACGCGGCCGGCTCCTGTCGATCCCGCTGGGGGTTGAAGTCGGACAGGTTGGCGAGGAGGTAGCGAAACGTGTTGCGGATCTTCCGGTACGCGTCGGCCACCTGGGCGAGGATCTCTTCGGAGATCCGCACGTCCTCGCGGTAGTCCACCGAGGCCACCCAGAGCCGAAGGATGTCGGCGCCGTAGCGCGCTATGACGTCTTGCGGCGCCACGACGTTGCCGAGGCTCTTCGACATCTTGCGCCCGGCTCCATCCATCACGAACCCATGCGTGAGCACCCGCTCGTAGGGAGCGCGGCCGCGGAGCGCCACCGAGGGGATGAGCGAGACTTGGAACCACCCGCGATGCTGGTCCGAGCCCTCGAGGTAGAGATCGGCCGGCCACCGCAGACCCGGACGCGTCTTCAGCACCGCTTCATGGCTGACCCCGGAATCGAACCAGACGTCGAGGATGTCGGTCTCCTTCCGCAGATCTGTGCCCGAACATTGAGGACACTTCGCGTTTGGCGCCAACTCCTGCGGTGTGGCAGTAAACCAGGCGTCGATTCCCTTCGCTTCGAGTGAGCGCTCGATCTCGCGGATCACGCGGCTCTCCATGAGCGGCACGTCGCACCGTGTGCAGTGGAGTACCGGGATCGGTGTGCCCCAGTAGCGCTGGCGCGAGAGGCACCAGTCCGGCCGGGTCGAGAGCATCCCGGAGATGCGGTTGAGTCCGACCGGCGGAATCCACGTCACGTCCTTCGCCTGCTCGAGGAGCCGCCGGCGCAACCCCTGGTGCTCGATGCTCAGGAACCATTGCGGGGTCGCGCGGACAATGACCGGATTTTTGCACCGCCAGCAGTGCGGGTAGGAGTGGGTGATGGGCTCCTCTTTCAGGAGCAGACCGCGCTTGCGCAGATCGTCGATGATCAGCGCATTGGCCTCGAAGACCGACTGGCCGGCGAACTGCGGAACTTCCTGGGTGAATCGACCTTGATGATCAACAGGAGAAAGGATCTGGAGCTTATTCCATTTACCGATCCGATAGTCATCATCTCCGTGACCCGGAGCAATATGTACCACGCCGGTCCCCTGAGTCATCGAGACGTCTGCCTCAATAACGCCTCTGCTGCCCCCATCTTTATAGGGACGCTGATAGAGTCCGTCCTTCAACCCTCTACCAACAAACGATTCTGAAATCTCAACCTCTGACGAACCAAGCAAGGTTTGAATCTTTGGGGCGAGGCCCTCGGCGACCACCAAATTATGTTGCCATTTCTCATTTCGAAGAACGACATAGCGCCCATTCTGATTAAAACACAAAGCCACGTTGGCCGGTAAGGTCCATGGGGTTGTCGTCCAGACAGCAACCGCCAACTTCTTAGGCTGCTCAAACAATGCCTGAATACTTTTCGGCCACGCATCATCCGGCCACTCGTTTTCCTTAAAAAACGAGACGGGGGGCGGCGACGTCGTCATGATGGGGAACTTCACATAAATCGAGGTGTCCTGACGATCCTCATACTCCACTTCGGCTTCGGCGAGGGCGGTTTCGCACGTCGCGCACCAGTAGACGGGCTTCTGGCCTCGATAGATGTAGCCCGCCTCGACCAGCTCGCGGAAGAGCCGCAGGATCGTCAGCTCATAGTCCTTCCCCATCGTGAGGTACGGCCGGTCCCAGTCGCCCAGCACGGCCAGCCGCTTGAACTGCTCGCGCTGGATGTCCACGTAGCGCTGCGCATACGCCCGGGCCTTTTCCCGAAAGACGGTCTGCTCGATCTGGTGCTTCGTGAGCTTGAGCTCCTTGAACAGCTGGTGCTCGATGGGCATACCGTGGCAGTCCCACCCCGGCACATAGGGCGCGTCGAAGCCGCGCATCGTCTTGTAGCGGACGATGATGTCCTTGAGGATCTTGTTCAGCGCGTGGCCGATATGGATGTCGCCGTTGGCGTACGGCGGGCCGTCGTGGAGGATGAAGGGCGGCGAGCCGGCGCGCGCCTTGCGAATGGCGCCGTAGAGGTCCATGGCCTGCCACCGGGCGAGCGTGTCAGGCTCACGCTTCGGCAACTCGGCCTTCATGGGGAAGGTGGTTTTGGGAAGATTGAGCGTCGACTTGTAATCCATCGGGCCTCAAGCTACAAGCTGCAGGCTACAAGATGCGGCTGAAGCTTGCAGCTTGCAGCCTGTCGCTTGGTCAGCGGAGTCTGGCGGCGAGGTCGATCAGCGAATTCACAAGGAACATCCGGGCAAACCAGATGAAGAAAAAGACCAGCATCGGGGAGAGGTCGAGCATGCCGATGACGGCAAACGGCAGGTAGCGCCGCACCCACTCGAAGACGGGCTCGGTCACCGAGCGTAGGAACCGGATGATGGGGTTGAACGGGTCCGGGCTGACCCAGGACACCAACACCGCCACCAGCACGACGAAGCTGTACAGCTGCAGGACGCGGTCGAGGATCACCGCGACCGCTTCAAGGAGATTCCTGAAGATGAACATTAGACCTTCCTCATGACGCACGGCCGATATCACAGCCGATATCAGATACCATCTTCAGGAAAGCTCCTGGGAGACGATATCTGATATCGGAAGCTGCAGCTCCCCCGCCCGGCGGGCCGCGGCGCGCAGCGCCTCCACCAGATGCGCCGCCACGCGGTAGTGCTCCAGCACCTTCAGCGCGGCCTCGGTCGTGCCCCGCTTCGAGGCCACCCGCCGGATGAGCTCCGCAGGCGGCACGTCTGCCGCCGCCAGCAGGCGCGCGCTGCCCTCCAGCGTCCGCCGGATGGCGGCCGCTGCCACCGGTGCCGGCAGGCCCAGCATCCGGGCGGCCCGCTCAAGCGCCTCGACGAGGAAGAACACGTACGCCGGCCCCGAGCCGCTCACCGCCGTCAGGGCGTTCAACTGCCGCTCCGGCAGCTCGACCACCGTGCCCACCGAGTTGAAAATTGCGAGCGCGATGTCTCGGTGGCGGCGCGCTGTTCCCTGCCCCACGGCGATGCCGGTGAAACCGCAGCCCACGGTCGCCGGCAGGTTGGGCATCACACGCACGAGCGGCACGCCGGGCAGGCGCGCACCCAGCCAGCGCAGCGTGACGCCGGCCGCGATCGAGATGATCAGATGGCGCCGGCTGAGTGACCCCGCCAGCTGTCGGACGACCTCAGGATACTGCTGCGGCTTCACCGCCAGGATGATGACGTCGGAGCGCTCGGCGAGTGCCGTGTTGTCCGACGTCGTCCAGACGCCGAAGTGTGCGCGGATGGTCTCCCGCGTCTTGGCCCGGACGTCGGCGGCCCCCAGCGATCGGCGGGGCATCCCCTGGGCAAGCAATCCGCCCAGCAGCGCCTGCCCCATCGTGCCGGCGCCAATCACCCCGACCCGCAGACCCCGAAGCGGACCCAATGCGGAATGCGGAATGCGGAATGCGGAAACAAATCGACGCGCTGGCATGTTATTCCGCACTCCGCATTCCCAATTCAGAATTTCCTTGCTCTCTTGTCCCGAAGATCGCGGTGCCGATGCGCACGATGTCGGCTCCCTCTTCAATAGCCACCTCGAAGTCCTGCGACATGCCCATGGACAAACTGCGCGCTGCACGCTGCATGCTACCGGTGTTCACCAGTTCATCCCGTAATTCGCGCAACCGTCGAAAATGGGGACGCGCGTCCTCAGGATGAGCGGACCATGGAGCCATGGTCATCAATCCTCGAAGCGTCACGTGCTCGCATCGACTGAACGCTTCGGCAAGTTGTCGTGCTTGTTCGGGTAGACATCCAGACTTCGTCGATTCCCCGGAGACGTTCACTTGAATGAAGACCTGGATGTTGGCTCGGTGTGCAGCTTGTGGCTTGCCCGCCCCGGCTAACAGCGCTGGGGAGGGCGGGCCCGTGGAATTTGCAGCCGCTTCCAACGCTTCAATCAAACTGACCGAGTCTACGGAGTGGATGAGATCGAAGCCCTCAACTGCGTGCCTGGCTTTGTTGCGCTGGAGGTGGCCGATGAGGTGCCACTTGACTGGCTGAAGGCTCAGGGCTCTGGGCTCAGGGTCCTGCCCCCCAGCCCCCAGCCCCCAGCCAAGAGCGATTTGCTTGGTACGGGCCTCCTGGACGCGGTTCTCGCCGAAGTCGGTGAGGCCGAGGGCGACCGCATCGCGGACCCACTCGACGGGCACGCCCTTGGTCACGGCCACGAGCGTCACGGAGGATGGCTCCCGGCCGCTGCGCGCGCACGAGCGCGCGATCCGCTGATGCACGCTCTCAATCCGTTCGCGTAGCACGGGGCCTACTCTAACACACGGTCGGGGGCAGGGTCAACGCGTGGAGCGACAACAACAGGAGAGTGGCCAAGTGGTTGAAAGGCGCTCCTCGGCCACTTTGCCACCTTGCCACTTCGCCACTAAAAATACTCGGTGAGCATGGTCCGGGTCCGGTCGATGAGCCGGTTGAACAGGCGCGGCGAGCGGGCGGCGGGGTGGGTCGATGTCTGGGTGGCCAGCTCCAGCAGGCCAACCGCATGGGTGAGCCCGACCTGACGGGAGAGATCCGCGATGCGGCTGAGGCGCTCGCTCCGGCCGAGCGACGTGGGGATGCCTGTCGTATGTTCCACCCACTCGGCGAAGCCGTCGATCAAACCACCCCGGCCGGTGACCACGGCGGCGTCCGGCCTCACGTCACCGGAGAGCAGCGTCCCCACCGCCGCTTCGATGGCGCGCCACTGGTCCGTCACCAGCGCGCGTACGAGCGGCTTCCGGCACGCGGTC
>Ga0209515_10005603_pt1 | contig 16161 bp, 15 predicted proteins | sample Subgroupgradi54m_FD_187454 | JGI IMG/M metagenome (GOLD analysis project Ga0209515, IMG submission 187454) | Subsurface groundwater microbial communities from S. Glens Falls, New York, USA - GMW60B uncontaminated upgradient, 5.4 m (SPAdes)... ...
GGAACCCCCGCACCTCCGCCTCGTCACGTAGGGCGAGGGCCCTGGTCAGGCGAAGCCCGTTGAAGGACCGCTCGGTGCCATACGGCGGGTCGTTGAGGATCATCAGGACACGCATGGGACCTCCGAGGCGAGCATCGCCTGGTATGAGCGTCCCCTCGCGGCGACACCCCCTCCAGGGTCCTTCGGCCCGTTTCCCGTCGTCCTTGCTCTCTCGTCGCGCGCCCGGTTCACCCGAGGCCGGCGCGCGTCTCCCACGCGGCACTGGAGGAGCGCGCGCGGGGTTCCCCTACGATGACGCCCGTGGACGCCCTGGCCTTCTACGGCCTGCTCCCCACCGAGGACCCGCGCCACTGGAGGCTCCCGGTGGTACCTGCGCTGTGCTCCGGAGGGGGCGCGCTGTTCGGCGGGTGCGGGCTCGGCGCCGCCATCGAGGCGCTCGAGCGCACCACCGGTCGGCCTGCGGTATGGGCGTCGGGGCAGTACCTGTCGTTCGCGCGCCCACCGTCGGTGATCGACATCGAGATCGTCGAGGCGGCGCGGGGCAAGCACGTGTCGCAGGCACGGGCCCTCGCCCGCGTCGACGGCGAGGAGATCCTCACCGTCAACGCCGCGCTCGGCCGTCGCGAGACCCCGTTCTCGGGCTCCTGGGCCATCCGCCCCGACGTGCCCCGTCCGGCCGACTGCCCTCCTCGGGTCCTGTTCGAGCGGCACCAGAGCACGATCATGTCGAGGATCGACATGAGGCTCGCGCGCGCCCGCCCGATGGAGGACTTCCCGGGCCCACCGGGCGACGGGAGGGCGGCGCTGTGGGTCCGGCTGCCCGGCTTGGAGCTGTCGGCCGCCGCGCTCGCGATCGTCGGCGACTACGTGCCGTTCGGGATCGGCCAGGCGCTGGGCCGGCGGGCCGGCGGGACCAGCCTCGACAACACGCTGCGCATCGCGAACCGGGTGTCCACCGAGTGGATCCTGGCCGACGTGCGGGTCCACGCGGTGGCCGACGGGTTCGGCCACGGGCTGGTGCACCTCTGGGCCGAGGACGGCAGCCTGCTCGGCACCGCCAGCCAGTCGACCATCGTGCGACTCTGGCGAGACGACGACGCGAGCCCCGCGACCACGGGAGCCGATACAACCGGACGAGCCAATGCGACCGGACGAGCCAATGCAACCGGACGAGCCGATGCAACCGGACGAAGAGGAGCCAGGTAGTGGAGCAACGTCACGGGATCACGGTGCCCTTCGACGGCGTGCCCCTGCACGCGCAGCGCGAGTGGTTCGAGGAGGCTGCCGCGCTCGGCTACACCGACCTGTGGTCGAGCGAGGCCGGCGGTGCCGACGCGTTCACCCCGCTCGCCCTCGCTGCGGCCTGGGTGCCCACGCTCCGGCTCGGCACCGCGATCGTCCCCGCCTACACGCGAGCAGCAGCGACCCTGGCCCAGACCGTCGCGAGCATGGCCCAGGCGGCACCCGGCCGATTCGCGCTCGGGATCGGCACGTCGTCGCACGTCATCGTGGAGCAGTGGAACGGCATCCCGTTCGAGAAGCCCTACCAGCGCGTGCGCGACACGATCCGGTTCCTGCGGGCCGCGCTGGCCGGTGAGAAGGTGACTGAACAGTACGAGACGTTCAGCGTGAAGGGCTTCCGCCTCGGCATCCGAGTCGACGCGGTGCCGCCGATCCTAGTGGGAGCGCTCCGCCCCGGGATGCTGAAGCTCGGCGGCACTGAAGGCGACGGCGCCATCATCAACTGGCTCTCCGCCGCCGACGTGAAGAAGGTCGCGACCTATGTCGGCGGCAAGGAGATCGTCGCCCGCATCTTCGTGCTCCCGTCAGAGGACCCCGACATCGTGCGCTTCGTCGGCCGTCGCGCCATCGCGGCGTATCTCAACGTGCCCGTGTATGCCGCGTTCCACGAGTGGTTGGGCCGGGGGCCCCTGCTCCAGCCGATGTGGGAGGCGTGGAAGGCGGGTGACCGCGAGGCCGCCACCAAGGCCATCCCCGACGAGCTGATCGACGAGCTGATCGTCCACGGCTCGCCGGCGGAGTGCCGGGCGCACCTCGCCCGCTACGCGGCGAACGGCGTGACCACTCCGGCGCCCGCCTTTCTCGCCGCCGGCGGCGACGCTCGGCAGGCGATGCGCGACCTCGCACCCGACGCGGCCTGAGCCGCGCCTCCGCGGCCGCCTTCAGGCCGCGTCGCGCAGCCGCACCTCGTCGTGGCGGACGCGCGCGAGCCTGAGCCGGGTGAGCACGCGCACGACCCACCAACCCGGGTCGATATCGCCGGACGCGAGCGCGAAGCGGGCGGACGTGGGCGCGGCATGGTGGTTGTTGTGGAGACCCTCGCCCGCGGTGATCAGCGCGAGCCACTGCACGTTGGTCGCGGAGTTCGGGTACGGCCTCCGGCCCACCGTGTGGCCCACCGCGTTGATGGCGCCGCTCAGCATCAGGTAGCTCACCGCGTGCACGGCCGCTGCGACCAGGCCCGTCTGCCATCCGAGCACGACGCACGCGATCCCGATGCCGACGCCGAGCCCGACGAACGCGTGGTCGAAGAGCACGCGGTCGAGCCGGTCGGGTGGCAGGTCGCGCGCGTACTTCCGCACCGAGAGGCCGTCGCGTGCCACCTTGCGGTAGAGGCCGGCGTTGCCGAGCTGGACCCGCCAGAAGCCGAGCACGACCGGGCTGTGCGGATCACCGGGCGTGTCGGTGGCGGCGTGGTGGCGGCGGTGGACCGCGACCCACTCGCGCGGACGCATGCCGGTGGTGATCCAGACGAAGAAGCGGAGCGGCAACGCGGCCGCGGGGCGGAGCGTCAGCGCGCGGTGGGCCAGGCCCCGGTGGAGATAGACGGTGGTGGCGAGGATCGCCGCCTCGGTGACGACGAGCCCCGCCACCGCGGCGGTGAGGGGGTGCACCCCGGCATCTTACCTACCGACTGGTCGGTAGGTAGCACGCGCATCGATCGCGGGCCAGATCGGGAAATGGGCCTAGCCTCTCGGGCGAGATGGAGGTGGCGATCAGCCCCCGGGGCACGAAGGCCCAGATCCTCGAGGTCGCCCTGCGGCGCTTCGCCGACCACGGCTTCGCGGGCACCCGGCTCAACGACATCGCCGACGAGGTCGGCATCCGCCGGCCCAGCCTCCTCCACCACTTCCCGTCGAAGGAGGCACTCTACCGCGCCGTCGTGCTTGAGTCCTTCGCCGACTGGATGGCGCTGGTCGAGGAGGCGGTGGCGGGACCGACGCGAGAGGGCTGGCCCCAGGTGGAGCGCGTGCTCCGCGCCGCATTCCAGTTCTTCGAGGACCACCCCGAGTTCGTCCGGCTCGCACGCCACGAGGCGCTCGACGGGAGCCCGATCCTCTCGGAGGAGCTGGGTGTGACGTTGCGCCCGCTGTTCGACCGGGGCGTGGCGTTCCTCGACCGCGAGATGGACGCCGGGCGCCTGCGCCGCTACGACCCGAGCCAGCTCCTGCTCACGGGATACGGCGCGATCCTCTCGTACCTCTCCGACGCGCCGCTCGTCACGTCGCTGCTCGACGACGACCCGCTCTCACCCGCGGCGTTGAAGCAGCGGCGCGAGCACGTCATCGACGTGCTCCGCAACGCGCTCGAGCCCTAGAACTTCGCTTCCTCCTGCCAACGCTCGAGCAGCAGCTCGTCGCCGAGCACCTCGACCGTCTCGGGCGACACCCGGCCCACCAGCAACAGCTCGAGGTCGGACGCGGTGCCGCGCGCGGCAACGTCGCCCTTCGCGTGCTCACGCGTGACCTCGACGCCGCCGGGCGAGAGCCGCACGAGCCACTCGCCGGGCTGATCGGTGCAGTGCAGGTGGATTGTCTCGCCCGAGCCGGTGAGGGCGTTGCCCGAACGCCGGAAGGCGAGGTTGTCGAAGCATTCGTCGATGCCGTCGACCGCGAGGTCGCCGTCGATCGCCTCCGTCGATCCGGCCGCGAGTTGGGCGTCCCAGCGGTGTACGGCGGTCTCGTGGGCCATGCGGCGGGGCCAGAATCGCATGTGGTGATCGGCACCCCACGACCAGAGCTCCTCGTCCGGATCGACGGTGGCGAGCGATGCGATCAGCTGCTGGGCACCGTCCCCGAACCAGCGGACCAGCGCGGCATCGTCGGCGGGCAGGCCGAGATCGATGGTGCGGGGGTCGACGAAGTCGGTCGCCCGCCTCGTGACGACCGCCGTCACCCAGCGGTGCGTGGTACCGGTGTGTGTGACGAGTCGGGCGACGTCCCAGCCCGGGCAGCTCGGCACGGCCGCATCGAACCCTGCTACCTGCGCGGCGTCCGCGAGCGCATCGGCGTCGGCGCGGATCGAGGCCAGGTACTCGTCTCGGTCCATGGGCGGGGAGCCTACCGAAACAGCGTGTCGGGCTCGGCGGGAACGACGAGTTCGGGGCCGTTGTGCTCGGGCTTGTTGACGAGCGTGCTCACCGCGTAGACCTCGAAGAGCTCCGACGGCGCGGGGACGAGGAGCGGCTGGAGCACCGTGGGATCGCTCATGTCCGGATCGAGCCAGGTGGCCCACGCGGCCTCCGGGAGCACGACGGGCATCCGGTCGTGGATCGGCGCGAGCACGTCGTTGGCGCGCGTCGTCACGATGACGCACGTGCGCAGCCACTCGGCGTCGGGGACGGCGCGATCGCGCCACACCTCCCACAGGCCGGCGAAGGCGAGCGGCTCACCGTCGCGCGCACGGACGAACACCGGCTCCTTGGGCTGCCGGCCGGACCGGGCCCGCCACTCGTAGAAGCCGTCGGCGGGGAGGATGCACCGCCGTCGCTCGAAGGCCCGGCGGTAGGCGGGCTTGTCGGCCAGGGTCTCGGCCCGCGCGTTGATCTGTTTGTCCCCGATCGACGGGTCCTTCGCCCACGAGGGCACGAGGCCCCAGCGGAACGACTCGAGCACCCGGCCGTGCTCGCGGCCGGTGATCCCGTACACCGACGCACGGGGGGTGACGTTGTAGTCGGGCTCGTGCGCCTCGGTCGTGACCTCGTCGACGGCGAAGCGCTCGGCCAGCAGCGTCGGCGACGACACCTGCACGTAGCGCCCGCACACGAGGCTCACGGTAGCGGCATCGGCTCCCGGGCCGGGTTGACGGCGACCGTCCGGCTCGGCCGGGCCGAGGCCGAGGTCGCCCCGGAGTACGACGTCTACGCGCCGTTACGCCGTAGCCCGGCGCGATCGGCCAGCCGATAGACGAACCGCAGCCCCGACCAGATGTCGTCGATCGCGCACACCTTGTTGTCGACGAGACCCGCGGCGAGCCCGATCTCCTGCACCGGCTCGAAGGTGAGATCGGTGGCGACGCCGGACGCCTTCTTGGGCCAGCCGACCCAGAGCCCGCCGTCGGGCTCGAGCGCGCGCGCGAGGACGGGGAGCCGACGCGCGAGCTCCGCGCGTCGTGTCGCGAAGTAGACGATCACGTCGAGCCGGCCGCGCGCCTGCGTGCGCAGCGCGACGCCCGGCGGGAGCTTGCCGAGCGCGCGCTCGAAGCCGTTCGGAGCGGCCACGAGCGCGACCCGCACCCCCTCCGCGATGCCGAGCTTCGTGAGCAACGGCGTCCCCGAGTACCCGGCCACGGGCTCATGTGATCGCGCCGGAGCGGCCCCGTCAACCGGCACTCGGGCAGCCAGTAATCGGGCAACCCGCAGTCAGGCCGGGTCGCCCGCGCGGTACCGGGCGAACTCGGGGACGGCGAGTGCGAGCACCGCCACGCCCGCGATGCACAGGGCGCCGCCCGACACCACCGACACCATGGGGGTGAATGCCGCGGCCACGACACCGGCCTCGAAGTCGCCCACCCGGGGCCCGCCCGCGACCACCAGGATGTGCACGGCTGAGAGCCTCCCCCGCAGGTCGTCGGGCACCGAGAGCTGCAGGATCGTGCTCCGGAAGACGGCCGAGATGACGTCGGCCGCGCCAGCGACGGCCAGGCAGACGAGCGCCAACCCGAGCCGGTCGCCGGCGAGGCCGAAGGCGACGATGCCCACCCCCCACACGGCCACGGCCACCAGGACGGCGGCTCCCTGGCGCCGGATCCGGCCCACCCAGCCCGCCGTCAGCGCGCCGATCAGCGCGCCGACCGACACCGACGAGAACAGCGCGCCCACGATCTCCGCGCCGCCGTGGAACTGGTCCGCCGCGAGCACCGGGAACAGCGCGCGTGGCATTCCGAAGATCATCGCGACGAGATCCACCACGAAGGTCGATAGCAGGACCCGCCTCCCCCGCAGGTAGCGGAACGCCTCGGTGATGCTGCGCCACCCGCCGGGCTGCTCGGCCGCCTCTCGCCTCGGGGGCATCGAGCGCATCAGGAGCCCGGCGGTGACGGTGGCGCCGAAGCTGGCGACATCGATGCCGTAGGCCCAGCTCAGGCCGGCCTGCGCCACCAGGACCCCACCGGCGGCCGGGCCGATGATGAGGCACGTGTTCCACATCACCTGATTGAGAGCCAGCGCCGCGGGGAGCTGCTCCGCGGGCACGAGGTTGGGCGTCATCGCCGATCGGATCGAGAGGGCGAAGCCGGCGAGGCCCGCGATGAGGCCGGCCGCGCCGTACACGAGGACGAGGGAAGGATGGCCGGCGAGCGCGCCGAGCAGGAGCAGCCCCGAGGCCCCCGCCTGGCCGCACTGGGAGATCACAAGCAGCGTGCGCCGGTCGGCCCGGTCGATGATCGGGCCGGCCAGCACGCTGGCGAGCGCGAGCGGCACCAGCTGCGCGAGGCCGATCGCGCCGACCGCGGCGGCCGAGCCGGTCAGACGGAAGACCTGGACGTAGAGCGCGACCAGGGTGATGTTGGATCCGGTCTCGGAGACGATCTCCCCGCCCCAGAGCAGCCGAAAGTCACGCGATGTGCGCAACGGGGTGAGATCGACGGCCACGGCGCGCAGCCGGGCACGCGTGCCCGGACCGCGTCGTGCGCTCAGGGCTGGACCCGCGGGGTGCGGCCCCCCGATATTCCGACCATTTCACTCGACTTTCGGCAGGACCGCCGGTAAGCTGACGCCGTCGGCGCCAGGAGCCTACCGAGCCCGATGCCACGAGCCCGATGCCACGAGCCCAATGCGGAGGACGCGGAGCGGCTGACCCGGAACGGCTGACATCGGATCATGCCCTGGACCGCGAGACCGAGTGACCCCGACGAGAGAGGCGATGACCATGGCGATCCGCTTGGGCGACGACGCACCCGACTTCACGGCAGAGACCACCGAGGGAACCGTCAACTTCTACGACTACCTGGGAGACGGTTGGGGGATGCTCTTCTCGCACCCCAAGGACTTCACTCCCGTCTGCACCACCGAGCTCGGCGCCATCGCGAAGCGCAAGGCCGAGTTCGACAAGCGCAACGTCAAGCTGATCGGCATCAGCGTGGACCCGCTCGACTCGCACGAGGGCTGGTCGAGGGATATCGAGGAGACTCAGGGCACCAAGCCCAACTATCCGCTGATCGCCGACCCCGACCGCAAGGTCGCCGACCTGTACGACATGATCCATCCCAACGCGAGCGACACCTTCACCGTTCGCTCGGTGTTCATCATCGGGCCCGACAAGAAGGTCAAGCTCACGCTCACCTACCCGGCGAGCACGGGGCGCAACGTCGACGAGCTGCTCCGGGTGATCGACTCGCTCCAGCTCACGGCCAACTACAGCGTGGCGACGCCGGTCGACTGGAAGGACGGTCAGGACGTGATCATCGTCCCCGCCGTCACCGACGACGAGGCCAAGGGTAAGTTCCCGAAAGGCTGGAAGGCGCTCAAGCCCTACCTGCGCGTCACCCCACAGCCCAACAAGTAGTCGCCGACACCGAGACCGCGATCGCCTGCAAGCCCGGGCGCCCCCAGGAACGATCCCTACAGATACCCCATCGGGTCGACCGGGTTGCCGTGCACGCGCACCTCGAAGTGCAGGTGGGGTCCGGTGGCATAGCCGGTCGAGCCGACGTAGCCGATCACCTGGTTCGCGCTCACATGTTGCCCAACCGAAACCCCGACGCGCGACTGGTGCGCGTACAGCGTGGCGAGACCGCCTCCGTGGTCGATGATGACCGCATTTCCGTAGCCGCCTTGCGGGCCGGCCCACACGACGATGCCGGCGGCAGCGGCGTGGATCGGCGTGCCGGTCGCGGCTCCGAAGTCGACGCCGGTGTGCATGCGGATGGTCCCGAAGATCGGGTGCACGCGGGGCCCGAACGGGCTCGTGATGGGCCCCGCGACCGGACGCAGGAGATGGACGGGCGCGGGCGCGGGCCCGTTGGGCCGGTTGCGCAGCAGCTCGGTGACCGAGCTGGAGGCGCTCTGGAGCGCGGCGAGCTCGCCGTTGAACTCGGCCTCACGGGCCCGGATTCGACCGAGGAGATCGTTCTCCTGTGCCTCCTGGACCGCGGCCGCGGCTCTCGCCGGCTCCTGCTGCGAACGGAGCGAGCGGAGACGATCGGTCTCGCGCGCGGCGTCCGCGCGCGCGGCCTCCACCTGTTGGCGTTCCCCGGTCAGCCGGTCGCGCGCCTCCGCGGCCGTTCGGCGCAGCTCGCTGATGTGCTTGATCTGGCGGTGGTGCGCTCCCGAGAGGTCACGCAGGTAGCGCTGGCCCACCGTCATCTCGTGAGCCGACGAACCGAGTACGAACGAGAGATAGGCGCCGGCGCCGTTCCCACCATCGCGATAGAGCCGGGCCACGGTGCTGCCGAACGCGCCGCGCGCGGCATCGAGGTCGGCCTGCGCCGCGTCGACCCTGCGCTCGAGCTCTCGGTAGTGCGCCCCCACGCGGTCTGCTTCGGCCTGCGCCGCTTGGAGGCGTCCGCCTGCGTCGGCGACGCGGGCGTCGAGGTCGCGCACCGTGGCATCGAGCTGGGCCCGCTTGGCGCGGACGTCGCTCATCTCCCGGAGCGCGGCCGCCTCCTCCCGCGACGCCTCGCCGACCTGGTGCTGGAGCTCCTCGATCCGGCGGTCGGCACCGCTGTCCGGGCGAGCCGCGGCCGCGGCCGCCGAGGTCAGGCCCGCGGCGGCGAGCACCGAGGCGGCGAGGAGGGAGGCGATCAGGGAGGGCGACGGACGGCGCCGGGGACGCAGCATCACGGGCATCGTAAGCAACACCAGCCCCACAGACAACAGCGACGGACGCCCCAAGCATCGGCCTTTCCGGCCAAATCCTTGAACCGGGCCGGGCGGGGCCGACGAGCCCGCGGCCGGCGGCGGCCGACCGCCGACGGAACGGCCGGAGCGGAGGGCGTCAGACCCGGAGGAAGCGGCGAAGGCCGACCAGCGAACCGACCAGGCCGATCAGACCGCCGAGCACGAGCACCGAGAAGCCGATGCTCAACGCGTCGGCGGTGGTGACGTAGTAGCCACGCGTGAACTGCGACGGGTGCGCGAGGAGGTGCTGCAACAGCACGCCGAGGAGGAAGACCCCGCCGAACGCGAGCCCGGCGCCGAGCGCGCCCTGCACAAGGCCCTCCAGCATGAAGGGGATGCGCACGAACCAGTTCGACGCGCCGACGAGCTTCATCACCTCGATCTCGCGCCGGCGCGCGAACGTGGCGAGCCGGATGGTGTTCACGATCAGGAAGAGCGACGACGCGAGCAGCACCGCCGAGAGGCCGAAGAAGAGCAACCGCACGTACTTCGTGAACGACAGCAGGCTCTTCGTGGTCTCCGGCGCGCTCTTCACCTCGTCGATGCCAGACAGCGGGCGGAAACGGTTCGCGATCGCCTCGGTCCTCTCGGCCCGCAGCGGTGTCACCCGGAATGACGCCGGGAGCGTGTCCGCTTCGAGCGAGTTAGCCAGGTCGGGATCGTTCCTGAAGAGGTTCTTCGCCTCCCGGAGGGCATCGTCCTTGGTGAGGAAGCGGTACCTCTTGATGTCGCGGTCGTTATCGAGCTTGGTCTGCACGGCCGCGATCTGGTTGTCCGTCGCGTCGACCTTCATGAAGATCTCCTCGCCGACGCCGTGCTTCCAGCGAGTCGTCCCGTGATCGACGAGACGCGAGAGCAGCATGATCCCGCCGAACAGGAAGAGGGAGACGGTCACGGTCAGGATGCCTGCCAGCGTCATGAGCAGATTGCGGCGCAGTGACACGAGCGTCTCGCGCGAGAAATAGCCGATCTTGGGAAACACCCTGGATCAGCTCCCCACGCCGTAGACGCCGCGCGCCTGATCACGCACGAGCGAACCGTGATCGAGCTCGATCACACGTCGGCGCATCGAGTCGACGATGCGCGAGTCGTGTGTCGCCATCACGACAGTGGTGCCGGTGCGGTTGATCCGATCGAGCAGCCGCATGATGCCGACCGTGGTCGCGGGGTCGAGGTTGCCGCTGGGCTCGTCGGCGAGGAGGATCAGCGGCCGGTTCACGAACGCCCGCGCGATCGACACCCGCTGCTGCTCACCCCCCGAGAGCTCGTCGGGGAAGTTGTCGGCCTTCTTGCTCAGCCCGACCAGGTCGAGGATCTGGGGCACCTGGGCCCGGGTCACGTGGCGAGGCCGGCCGATCACCTCAGGCGCGAACGCCACGTTCTCGTAGACGGTCTTGTTCGGGAGGAGCTTGTAGTCCTGGAAGATGCAGCCGATGTTGCGACGGAGCTGGGGCACCTTCCAGGAGCCCAGGCGCGAGATGTCACGGCCGGCCACGATGATGCGCCCCGAGGTGACCATCTCCTCGCGTAGCAGCAGGCGCAGGAACGTCGACTTCCCGGAGCCGGACGGCCCCACGAGGAAGACGAACTCGCCCTTCTGGACGTCGATATCCACGTCGCGGAGCGCGGCGACATCACCCTTGTAGATCTTGGAGACGCCCTCGAAGCGGATCATGACTCGCGGCGAGGGTATCAGCCGCCGCGGCGGGGCTCCCGGCACCTCGCCCCTGACCAGCACCGACGGCCGGCTATCGCTCCACGCCCTCCTGGTGTCGCCGCCACTGGAGGAACGCCTCGATGAACGGGTCGAGCTCGCCGTCGAGCACGGCTTGCACGTTGCCCGTCTCGTGGACCGGCTCCTCGTGCCCGTCGACCTTGCGCGTGCGCTCGTCCTTCACGAGTTGGTAGGGCGCGAGCACGTAGGACCGGATCTGGCTTCCCCACGCGACCTCCCGCTTCTCGCCCGCGAGCGCTTCGAGCTCCTGCTGACGCTCGACCCGCAGTCGCGCGGCGAGGCGGGCGGCGAGGATCTGCATCGCCCGCGCCTTGTTCTGGGTCTGGCTCCGCTCGTTCTGGCACGAGACGACGACACCGGTGGGAAGGTGCGTGATGCGCACCGCGGAGTCAGTCACGTTGACATGCTGACCGCCCGCGCCCGACGAGCGGTAGGTGTCGATCCGGAGATCACCGGGATCGATCTCGGGCTCCTCCTCGTGGTCGAGCGCCGGAACCGCATCGAACGAGGCGAACGCGGTCTGCCGTCGGGCCTGCGAGTCGAAGGGTGAGATCCGCACCAGGCGGTGCACGCCCTTCTCACCGGTGAGGAGCCCGTACGCGTAGCGACCCTTCACGACGAAGATCGCCGACGTGATCCCGGCCTCCGTCCCCGGCTGAACCGCGTCGAGCTCGACCGCGAAGCCGCGCCGCTCGGCCCAGCGCGTGTACATCCGCAGCATCATCTCGGTCCAGTCCTGTGCGTCGGTGCCGCCGGCGCCGGAGTGCACCTCGCAGATGGCGTCACGCTCGTCGTGCTCGCCGGTGAACAGCGCGCGCAGCTCGAGCCCGGCAAGCTCGGATACGAGCGACTCCACGCCCGACGCGATCTCGGGCTCGACCGAGTCGTCGCTCTCCTCCCGCCCGAGCTCGAAGAGGGTCTCGAGGTCGGACACCCGGGCGTCGAGCCGGTCGATGAGCTCGACGTCGTCACGGATCCGGGCCAGCTCGGACGTCACCCGCCGGGCGGTATCGGGATCGTCCCAGAGGCCGGGGCGGCTGGCCTCGGTCTCGAGCTGGCCCAGCCGGGCCCGGGCCGCCTCCACGTGCAGGTACGCAGAAGCGTCGGCCACCCGTCGGCGCAGATCGGCGAGATCTTCGGTGAAATCACGCATCCGTCTGCGGCCGAGCGAGCGCGACCAACGTTACCGCCCGTGGCAGAGCTTGAACTTCTTGCCGCTTCCGCAGTAGCAGGGCTCGTTGCGGCCGGGCGTCTTCTCCCGGCGCACCGGCTGTTGCGCCACCTCCTCGGGACGATCGGCGACCGCGGTGGCCGTGCCCGCGGGGGCCAGGCCCAGCTCCTCCGCGGGCGCCGACGCGGCGGCCGCCCGGAGGGCGCCCGAGCCCTGTACCGGGTCCTCCGCGGCGGTGTAGCGCAGGTTGCGAGCACCGACGCCCCGGGGCGCATCGTCGGCCACGACCTGGAGATGGAACACATAGCTCACGAAGTCGTCCTGGATGGCTCCCATCATCGCCTCGAACATGTCGTAGCCCTCGCGCTGCCACTCGGCGAGCGGATCGCGCTGGCCCATCGCGCGCAGGTTGATCCCCTCGCGCAGGTAGTCCATCTCGTAGAGGTGCTCGCGCCAGTGCTGGTCGATCACCGACAGCATCACTCGGCGCTCGATCTCGCGCAGGGTGTCGACGCCGATGACCTGCTCCTTCGCCGCGTACTGCTCGAGCGCGTCGTCGAGGAGGAGCTGGAACACCTCGTCGGGGTGCGTGAGCTCGTCGAGCTGCTGCTTCGTGACACGAGTGGGGAACGAGGTGACCACCGCGACGATCAGGTCGTCCAGCTCCCACTCCTCGGAGTATTCCGTCGCGCAGTACGTGTCGACCATGCGGCGGATGGCGGCCTCGATCGCGGCTCGCGCCTCCTCCTCGAGGTCACCGCCGTCGAGGATCTGTTGGCGGCGCCGGTAGATCACCTTGCGCTGCTCGTTCATCACCTCGTCGTACTTGAGGACGTCCTTTCGGATCTCGAAGTTGCGGTCCTCGACAGTACGCTGCGCACGCTCGATCGCCTTCGTGACCATCTTCGCCTCGAGCGGCACGTCGTCGGGGAAGGCCTTGTCCATCACCCAGGTCATCGCCCCGGTGGCGAACAGCCGCATGAGCTCGTCCTCGAGCGAGAGGTAGAACCGGCTCTCGCCCCGGTCGCCCTGGCGTCCGGACCGGCCACGCAGCTGGTTGTCGATACGACGGCTCTCGTGACGCTCGGTGCCGAGCACGTAGAGGCCGCCCAGCTCACGGACGTTCTCGCCCTCGGCTCCGCACGCCTCCTTGAAGCGGGCGAGCTCGACCTCGAAGCGCTCGCGCGCCTCGTCGGGCGAGAGCCCCTCGGCCAGCAGCTCCTGGGTGGCGAGCCCCTCGGGGTTGCCGCCGAGCAGAATGTCGACCCCGCGGCCGGCCATGTTGGTCGCCACCGTGACGGCGGAGGGCTGACCGGCCTGGGTGACGATGTGCGCCTCCCGCTCGTGCTGCTTCGCGTTCAGCACCTGGTGCGGGATGCCGCGCTTCTCGAGCAGCCGGGCCAGCAGTTCCGACTTCTCGACCGAGATGGTACCGACGAGCACCGGCTGGCCGGTCTCGAAGCGCTCGGCGATATCGTCGGCGACGGCCTCGAACTTGGCGGCCTCCGTCTTGTAGATGAGGTCGGGTTGGTCGGCACGGATCATCGGGCGGTTGGTCGGGATCGACACCACCTCGAGCCCGTAGGTGTGCGCGAACTCCCCCGCCTCCGACACCGCGGTGCCGGTCATGCCGGCCAGCTTCTCGTACATGCGGAAGTAGTTCTGGAGCGTGACGGTGGCGAGGGTCTGGTTCTCCTCCTTGATGCGCACGCCCTCCTTGGCCTCCACGGCCTGGTGCAGGCCCTCGCTCCACCGGCGACCCTCGAGGATGCGGCCGGTGAACTCGTCGACGATCTTCACCTCGCCGCTCTGCACCACATAGTCGACGTCGCGCTTGAACAGCTCCTTCGCCCGCAGCGCGGCCTGGATCTGGTGCACGAAGTTCTGGTTGACGTGGTCGTAGAGGTTGGACACGTCGAGCGCCTGCTCGACCCGGGTGATGCCGTCCTCGGTCGGCACCACCGTGCGCTTCGCCTCGTCCACCTCGTAGTCGCGGTCGCGCTGGAGGCCGCGCACGACGCGCGCGAACTGCACGTAGAGGTCGTGTGCGTCATCGGCCCGACCGGAGATGATCAGGGGCGTGCGAGCCTCGTCGACCAGGATGGAGTCGACCTCGTCGACGATCGCGTAGTGATAACCGCGCTGGGTCTGCTCATCCTTGGTGGCGGCCATGTTGTCGCGCAGGTAGTCGAATCCGAACTCGTTGTTGGTGCCGTAGGTGATGTCGGCCGCGTAGGCCCGCTGCTTCTCGGCCGGGTCCTCGATTTCGGGGACCACGATTCCCACCTCGAGCCCGAGGAACCGATAGATCTGGCCCATCCAGTCGGCGTCGCGGCGGGCCAAGTAGTCGTTGACGGTGACGAGGTGCGCGCCTTGACCGGCGAGCGCGTTGAGATACAGGGGCAGGGTCGCCACCAAGGTCTTGCCCTCGCCGGTCTTCATCTCGGCCACCCAGCCGAGGTGGAGCGCCACGCCCCCCATGATCTGCACGTCGAAGTGACGCTGGCCGAGCGTGCGACGGCCGGCCTCGCGCACCGCGGCGAAGGCTTCAGGCAGCAGGTCGTCGAGCTCCTCGCCCGTCTCGAGCCGACGGCGGAACTCGGGCGTGAGGGCCGCCAGCTCGCCGTCCGATCGCCGTTCCATCTCCGGCTCGTGCCCGTTGACCTCGGGCACGATCGACTCGAGAAGCTTGAGCTTGCGGCCCTCACCGGCGTGGAGGATCTTCTGGAAGAGGCCCATAGACGCGCGGAGTCTACCGGCGCGATCGCCGCGCCCCGCCGCAGTCGAGCGTCGGCGGGGGCCGGTCCTCGGTAGGCCGGCGCCGAACCGCGGCCCCGGGAAGCCCGGGCGGCGCCCTCACTCCACGTCGAGGAGCTTCTCGCGCATCGCGTAGACGACGGCCTCCATGCGGGAGTGGAGATGGAGCTTCTCGAGGATGTTGCGCACGTGGTTCTTCACCGTGTTCTCGGCGATGAACAGCTCCTCGCCGATCTCGCGGTTGCTCAGGCCCTTCGCCACCAGCCGGAGCACCTCGAGCTCCCGCTCGGTCAGCCGGGGCGACACCGCCCGCTGCCGCTCCTCGGCCCGCACGGCCAGCGCGTTGAACTCGCTGAGCAGCTTCGACGCCATCGATGGCGAGATCAGGCTCTGCCCCCGGGCGACCGCCCGCACCGCGTCCGCCACCTCGTCGATCGACACCTCCTTGAGCAGGTAGCCAGTCGCGCCGGCCTTCACGGCCTCGAAGAGGTCTTCCTCGTCGTCGGAGACGGTCAACATCACCACCCTGGTGCCGGGACGCGAGTCGCGGATCATGCGGGCGGCCTCGATGCCCGACGCACGCGGCATTCGGACATCCATGAGCACGACGTCGGGAGCGAGCTCCTCCACCCGCGCGACCGCCTCGATGCCGTCGCCGGCCTCGCCCACAATCTCGATGTCGGGCTCGCCGGACAGCACGAGGTCGAGGCCCCGACGGAAGAGGGCATGGTCGTCGACCACGAGGACGCGGATGCTCTCAGCCCGTTCACGCTCCTCGGCGGTCATCGGCGCTCCGCTCGACCGGGGCTCAGCCCGAGGCCTCGATGACGCCGAGGTGCCCGTCGCGCCGCCGGTAGACGACCGCGGCCTCGCCGCTCTCGGCATTGGTGAAGAGGAAGAACGCGTGGCCGAGCAGGTCCATCTGAAGCGCCGCCTCCTCGAGCCGCATGGGCTTGATGGCGAAGCGCTTGGTCTTCACCACCAGCGCCTCGCCGTCGCCGAGGTCGTCTTCCTCGTCGAGTGAGGGAACGGGGTACTCCTCGAGGCGGCGGCGCGGGTGCGAGCGCGCCACGCGCTTGTCCTTGAGCCGGGCGAGCTGGTGGCCGACCTTGTCGATCACGATGTCGAGCGCGGCCATCGTCTCGGGCGCCGCGGCGGTCGCCTTCACGAAGTGGCGCTTCAGGTGGATCGTGACCTCGCAGAGCTGGTTGTCGGCGACCCGGGGGTTTCGCACCTCCGAGAAGTCGACCTCGACCCGCCCGATCTCGTGCGCGAACCGGGAGAGCTTGGCCATCTTCTCGGTCGTGGTGGTCCGAATCCGTGGCGTGAGCTCGACGTTCTTCCCTCGGACGACGATCT
>Ga0209515_10005604_pt1 | contig 16160 bp, 11 predicted proteins | sample Subgroupgradi54m_FD_187454 | JGI IMG/M metagenome (GOLD analysis project Ga0209515, IMG submission 187454) | Subsurface groundwater microbial communities from S. Glens Falls, New York, USA - GMW60B uncontaminated upgradient, 5.4 m (SPAdes)... ...
GCGAGCGGGTTGTTGATCTCGTGGGCCACGCCGGCAGCGAGCAGGCCGACGGTGGCCATGCGGTCGGCCTGCAGGAGCTGTTCCTGCAGGCGGTTGCGCTCGGTCACGTCGCGCGCGAAGGCGAGCGCTGCGGGCGCGCCCTCGTACTCGGTGGCGATGAGGTCGACCTCCATGGTGACCTGCTCACCGTCGGGACGCCGTACCCGGTACTCCCGGGGCATGTTCTCGGCGCGCAGGGGCAGGTTCTCGGGCACCGGCTCGAGCACGAAGTCGGTCACCTTGCGCCCGACGATGTCGCTGGCCGAGACGCAGCCGAAGGCGCGCACCAGTGTCGGGTTCACGTACACGAAGCTGTTGTCGCGCAGCACGCCGATGGCCTGCGGCGCCTCCTCGATGAGGCGGCGGTAGCGCAGCTCGGAGCAGCGCAAGGCCTCCTCGGCCTGCTTGCGCTCGCGGATGTCGCGGTTGAAGGCGATGATGATGTCCTTGCCCTCGAACTGCACGCGCGTGGTGCCGATCTCGATGGGCACCCGGCTGCCGTCGGCGTGCACGAGCAGGGTCTCCATCACGCGCGGCTGCGCCTCGCCGCGGCGGGCGCGGTCGCGGCGCGCGGCCAGCTTGGCGTGCTCCTCGGGCGCGACCAGGCGGAAGGAGTCGGTACCCACGATATCCTCGGGCACGTGCCCGGTCAGGGACGCGTTGTACACGCTCGAATAGACCATCCGGTGGCTATTGCCATCGTCGAACATGATGCACAGACCGATGTGGACACCCTCGAGCGCTTCGACCAGTGGGCCTGTGATCCAGCGCAGGTAGTCGGGCAAGGGCGCCGAGGACGAAGCCATACATCGCGTAGTTTATCGCGACTAGCCTGATCCGGGAGGCGCGAATGCAATGACAGAATAGGCAATTGATTCGCGGTCTGCAGGATTGAAATAGCTGTGCTTCTGATCGCCGCGGAACGAGACCACGTCGCCCTCGACCAGGCGGTAGGTCACGCCGGCGACGGCGAGCTCGATCTCGCCCCGCTCGCAGGTGAGGTATTCGCGAGTTCCGGGCGTGTGCGGCACCCCGACCAGACGACCACGCGCGGGGAAGCGCATGCGCTCGATGTCGAGGCCGGCCAGGCTCTCGGGTAGCAGCTTGCGGATGGTGGCGTCGCCGCGGCGGCGCTCGAGCAGCTGTGCCGCGGGCACGTGGCGGCCCGGCTCGCGCGCGGGCTCGAGCAGCTCCTCGAGGCGCACCTGCAACGCGGCGGCGACCTTGAGCAGCACCGCCAGCGTCGGGTTGGCGCTGCCCGACTCGAGGTGGGTCCAGGTGGCACGGGGCAGGTCGGCGCGCCTGGCCATCTGCACCTGTGACAGGCCGCGCGCCTCGCGCAGGAGGCGCAGGTTCTCGGCCAGGCGTGAGCTCTCCCGGCGTTCTTCGCGCGGCTCGGGCATGCGGGCAGGATAGCTCCGCCATTGGCCGACCGCCAATGCATCAGCAGAAATGTCGACATCCTGGCGCAGGGAGCTACTTCGTCAGCATGCAAGCGAGGGGAATGCAGATGAACATCCAGGATGCAGCGGCGCTCGTGACGGGCGCCAGTCGAGGATTGGGTCGCGCGCTGGCGCTGGCGCTGGCCGCGGCGGGCGCGCGCGTGGTGCTGGTGGCGCGCGGCGAGGCCGAGCTGGCCCAGGTGGTGAGCCAGATCCGCGCCGGCGGGGGCGTGGCGCACGCGCTCGTCGGCGACGTGGGCGACAAGCGCGAAGCGCATCGGATCGCCGGCGCGGCGACGGCGCTGGTCGGGCCCATCGATCTGCTGGTGCACAACGCCAGCACGCTGGGGCCGACGCCGCTCCGGCTCCTGCTCGACACCGAGTGCGAGGACCTCGCCGCGGTGCTCGAGACCAACCTGGTCGGGCCCTTCCGGCTGACCAAGATCATCGCCGGCTCGATGGCGCTGCGCGGGCGCGGCACCATCGTGCACGTGAGCTCGGACGCGGCGGTCGCGGCGTACCCGCGCTGGGGCAGCTACGGCGTGTCGAAGGCCGCGCAGGACCACCTGAGCCGCATCCTCGCCGCGGAGCTGGACGGCAGCGGCGTGCGCGTGCTGGCCGTCGACCCGGGCGAGATGGACACCGTGATGCACCGCGACGCCATGCCCGAGGCGGATCCGGCCACCCTGGCGCGCCCGGCCGATGTGGCGGCCCGGCTGCTGGCGATCGTGCGCAGCGACGCCGCGAGCGGCGCGCGCGTGGAGGCGGCGTCGTGGTCGTGAGCGCGCGGCGAGCCGAGGGGCCGCTCCTGCCGCTCATCCCGGCCGCGCACGTCGATCGTCGCGACGTGCGCATGCTGGTCGTCGATCCCACGTCGCGTCGTCTCGACATCGCGGCCTTCGCCACGCTGCCTGCGCGGCTCGCGCCCGGCGATCTGCTCGTGGTCAACGACGCCGCGACGCTGCCCGCGTCGCTCCTCGGCGTCGACGCCTCGGGTCGTCCCCTCGAGCTGCGCCTGGTCGGCCCTCCCGTCGGCGCGCGCGCCTGGGCCGTCCTCTTCGGCCCGGGCGACCACCGCACGCGCACCGAGGACCGCCTCGCGCCCCCCGCGCTCCCCCCCGGCTCCCCCGTCTTCTTCGGGGGACAGGATCTACCCCCGCAACACCTGGAATCTGCAGACGAATCCGGGGCAAACGCGCATTTTGGTCGGCGCAGCAGATTGCGCGTTTCATCCCAGGAGGCGAACGATTTCAATAACTTGGGACCCATGATCCTGTCCCCGAGCGGCCCGAGCGGGCTGGGGGCGACAGTTCGGGGGCGGTCGGAGCGTTCGGAGCGGCTGGTGGAGATCGAGTTTGATAGGGACGGGGATGGGTTGTGGAGCGCGTTGTATCGGCTGGGTCGACCGGTGCAGTATGCGCACCGGCCCGAGCCGCTCGCGCTGTGGGACGTGCAGACGGTGTATGCGGGCAGGCCGTGGGCGGCGGAGATGCCTTCGGCCGGGCGGCCGCTGACCTGGGAGGTGCTCGCGCCGCTGGCGGCGCGCGGCGTGCGCGTCGTGGCGCTGACCCATGCGGCGGGCCTGTCCGCCACGGGCGACGCGGCGCTCGACGCGGCGCTGCCGCTGCCCGAGCGCTACGACATCCCGGCAGCGACGGCGACCGCGGTGGCCGAGACGCGCGCGCGCGGCGGCCGCATCGTGGCCGTCGGCACCAGCGTCGTGCGCGCGCTCGAGGCCGCGGCGCTGGCCGAGCAGGGCTACGTGCGCGCCGGCGTGGGCGTGGCCGAGATCGTCCTCGACGAGCACGTGCGGCCCCAGGTGGTCGATGGCCTGGTCAGTGGCGTGCACGGCCCGGGCGAGAGCCACTACCGGCTCCTGGCCGCGTTCCTTGACGCGCCGCTTCTCGCGGCGATGTGGGCGCGCGCGGCCGCTGCCGGCCTGGCGACCCACGAGCTGGGTGATGCCACGTTGATCCTGCCCTCCGGCTGATCCTTGACACTTCACCGCTGCCGTTGCTGTACTCCCGCCGATGTCCCCTCCGCAAGACGGCGGCAATCTCGCGCCATCGGAGGCCTCGCCGCCGCTGCTGCAGCTCATCGGCATCGAGAAGAGCTTCGGGCGTATCCACGCGCTGCGCGGCGCGCACCTGACCGCGCACGTGGGCGAGATCGTCGGCCTGTGCGGCGACAACGGCGCGGGCAAGTCGACGCTGGTGAAGATCCTCGCCGGTGTGCACGCCTACGGCAGCTACCGCGGCCAGCTGCTCATCGACGGCAAGCCACAGAAGCTCACCTGTCCCGCCGACACGCGTCGCGCCGGCATCGCGGTCGTCCACCAGCACTCCATGCTGGTGCCGCAGCTGTCGGTGGCGCACAACCTCATGCTGGGCGAGGAGCCGCGTCGCTTCGGTCTGGTCGACGAGGCGCGCCTGCAGTCGCAGGCGCGCGCGCACCTCGAGCGCTTCGGCTTCGCCGACGAGATCAGCCCGGCCACGCCGGTGAGCGAGCTGCCCACCGGCCTGCAGCAGATCGTCGAGATCATCCGTGCGCTGGCGCGCAACGCGCGTGTGCTGGTGCTCGACCAGCCCTCGGCCAAGCTGATCCCGCCCGAGCGCGACCGCTTGTTCGCCTGGCTGCGCACGCTCAAGCGACTGGGCACCGGCTGCATCTACGTCGCCCACCGGATGGACGAGCTCATCGGTCTGTGCGACCAGATCACCGTGCTGCGCGACGGCACCACCGCGCAGACGCTCGCGGGCACGCCGGCGCCGCGGCGCGGCATGGCGGGACGCTACCTGGTCCACGACGAGATCGCCTCGGGCGGCATGGCCACGGTGCACCTGGGCAAGATGCGCGGGCCGTTCGGCTTCACCAGCACCGTGGCCATCAAGCGGCTGCACCCGCTTCTGGCCAAGGATCCCGAGTTCGTCGCCATGTTCCTCGACGAGGCGCGTCTGGCCAGCCGCGTGCGCCATCCCAACGTGGTGCCGGTGCTCGACGTGTTCGCCGAGGAAGGCGACCTCAGCCTGGTCATGGAGTACGTGGAGGGCGAGTCGCTGTCGCAGCTGGCCCACCTGGCCGCCGACGCCAGCGCGGCCGTGCCCGTGCCCATCGCGGTGGCCATCGCGGCGTCGATCCTGAACGGGCTGCATGCGGCGCACGAGGCGCGCGACGAGCAGGGCGTGCTGCTCGGGCTGGTGCACCGCGACGTCTCGCCCCAGAACGTGATCGTGGGCACCGACGGCGTGGTGCGCCTGATCGACTTCGGCATCGCCAAGGCGGCGGGCCGTTCGAACGCGTCGCGCAATGGCCAGCTGAAGGGCAAGATTGCGTACATCGCGCCCGAGCAGATCCACAATGGCCACGTGAACCAGCGCACCGACGTCTACGGCGCGTCGGTGCTGCTGTGGGAGCTCCTGACCGGCGAGCGCCTCTTCGACGGCGAGACCGAAGGCATGATCATCGGCCGCGTCCTCGACGACGTGGTGCCGGCGCCCAGCAGCCTGCGCACGCAGCTGCCACTCGGGCTCGACGCCATCACGCTGCGCGGGCTGGACCGCGTGCAGGAGCGCCGCTTCGAGTCGGCGCGCGCCATGGCGCGCGAGCTGGAAGCCGCGGTGCGCCCGGCCTCCGCCGCCGAGATCGGCGAGTGGGTCACCGGCCTGGCGCGCGACAAGCTGGCCGAGCGGCGCGAGAAGCTCTCGCGCATGGAGCGCGAGGTGTCGGGCGCCGCGGCCGAGGAAGCCGCCGCCGCGTCGGCGTCGGCCGCGCCCACCGCAGCGCACGACGAGCCGCCCCCGAACGCCCTCGCGCGCCTGTTCGCCCGCTGGATGCGCGCGTAGTCGGCGGGGCTCCGTAGTCGGCGGGGGCAGTCCTCGCCCGAGAAGCTCCACTCCCAGGCGGCGATGATCTGCCACGACAGGTCGGCCCACACGATCGCGCCCTGCTCGAACTTGAGGTTGCGGTTCACGTGCTCGGCGACGCCCAGGGTTGCCGCAGTCTCCGATGAGCCACCGTGCGAGCCCAGGCCGGTCAGGGTGCCCGGCTGCCCGCGGATTCCGCCCGTGCCGAGAGTCTGCACCACCTCGCTCTCGACCTCGATGATGCGGGTCGCCCGCCAGTTCATCGCCAGGGAGATCTCGAGGTTGTCCGAGCCATCCGGATCGCCGACCAGGGTGTAGAGCACATTGAAGTCGAGGTCGAGGAAGACCAGGTCCTTGCTCAGCACCAGGCCGAGCGAGTAGTCTGCGCCCGGGTTGCCCAGCTCGGGCTCGCTCGCGGTCGGCCACTTCACGGCACCCTCGAGGGAGAGCGCCGGGCGGTAGCGGCGCTCGCGCCACAGCTCGACCTCGAGCGCTGACTCCAGGTCGCCGAAGCCCTTGGCCGAGCGCTTGTCGGGCAGCTTGGAGTGAAGCAGCACGAAGTTGGGCTCGAGGATGATCTTCACCTGCTCGGAGAAGTTGTACTCGAGCAGGACCGGGAAGTCCTGGATGGTGGACTCGTCGTCGGTCTCGAACTCGTAGCCCGAGCCGACGATCACCGGCAGCGACGACCAGGTCGACGACGCCGAAGCGCGGGTCTTGAGGATCTTCGCCGCGGCCGGCCGCGCCACCGACAGCGTGGCCAGCCCGAGTGCGAGCGCCACGCCGGCCACGCTGGCCCGGCCGCCGCGGCGAAGCACGCGGCTCATTCCTTGCTCACCGTCTGCAGCGTGGCCACCTCGCCGGCCGTGGACTCGGTACGGACCACGCCCACGCCCTTGCAGTACCACTTGGCCTCGCTGCCCGACTCGAGCAGCGACCACTCCTTTGTGCGCACGCAGTCAGTGAAGTGGCCGAAGGGTACGGTGACCTCCTGGCCGAGGGAGATCACCTGGCCCATGTCCTCGGCCTCGCCGTGCAGGTACTCCTGGCGGTAGGGCTCGCCCGGCTTGGGCTGCCCGTACATGACGATGCCCGGCTTTGCACCCTTCACGCCCGCTTCCCACGAGCCCTCGGTGCTGACCTTGCCGCTGGGCTTGTACTCCGTGGTGTCCTCGCCGAAGTACCAGACGTTGCCGTGGTTATCCTGGGCGAACCAGTCATAGGTATCCTCGGCCAAGGTGCCACCAATGGTCACTGTGTCATGCACGACCACGCAGGACACTCCCATGATCGTACGCGTATCGTGAGTGACCACGATGTCATTTTGGCGCGTCTCGTCGCCTTCCTTCTCGATGATCTTGTAGGTGGTTCCGGGGACCAGCGGCAGGTAAGGATTGTCGACGGTGGCCACGAACTCGGTCGGATCGATCCTGGGGTTGTACGACGCGGCCTTGAACCCCATCGCCACACAGCCCGCGCCTCCTGCTGCGACGATCACGAGTGCAAGTGAAGAGATCCGTGAATCGGCATGATGTTTACGCATGAGAACATCATGGCGTCGCTGCATGAATGCCAGATGAATGCGACGTCGATTTCGCCCGCCGCACGGAAAATCGCAGGCTTCCGTCCTCCTGATTGTCGACCGAGACTTCCAGACCCAGGCACGCGCACATGGATCGCGCCAGCGACAAGCCGATGCCGCAGTGCGTGCCCTCGCCGCCGCGCGCGGCGTCGGCACGCCAGAAGCGATCGAAGACCTTGTCCAGCTGCTCCTCGGGCAGGTGCGGCCCGCTGTCGACCACCGCGACGATCATCGGGTCATCGGGCGCGCCCGAGCCGGCGCGCACGGCGATCCAGCCACCCGCCTCGGTGTACTCGCTCGCGTTGGCGAGCAGGTTGCACAGCACCAGCTGCAGCTTGCCGCGGTCGGAGCGCAGTCGCGTCGACGCCGGGACCTCGTTGCGGAAGCGCAGCCCGCGCTCGGCCGCGCGCGTTGCATGTGGCCGCCAGCACTCCTCGACCAGCTGCATGATCGGCACCTCGGCCGACTCGATCTCGACCTGGCCCGCGTCGAGGCGCGCCAGCACGAGCAGGTTCTCGACCACGGTGCCGAGCTGCACCGCGATGGCGCGCCCCTGCACCAGAGCCGCCTGGTACTCGTCTTGCGGGCGGGGCTTGAGAAGGGTGACCTCGAGCAGTGTGCGCAGCCCGGCGAGCGGCGTGCGCAGCTCGTGGCTGACGTCGGCGGTGAAGCGACGCTCGCGTGCGAACGAGTCGCCCAGGCGGGCCAGCAGCTGGTTGAGCTTGCGCACCGGCGCGACCAGCTCGGCGGGCTGGCCGTCGAGCGACAGGCGCGACGACAGGCTGCGCTCGTCGATGCGCGCGATGGCATCGCCCAGGCGGCCGAGCGGACGCAGCCCGCGCGCCAGGATCCAGGCGGCCAGGCTGGCCACCGCGGCCAGCGTGCCCAGGCCCAGCCCGAAGAAGCGGCGGCGCAGGTCGGCGAGCAGCGCCAGCAGATCGCTGACGTCCTCGGCGACGGCGAGCGTGGCCTGCGCGGGCGGCTGGCCGGGCGATTCTTCGCGCGCCAGGAAGCGTACGGCCACCAGCCGGGCCGGCTGCCCGTCAGCCAGCACCAGGTCGGCGAAGTGCGGCGCGGCGAAGCTGCCCGCCGCCATGGGTAGCTGCTGCACGCCCAGCGAGGCCGAGCGCGCCACCAGCTTGCCGTCGGCGCTGCTCCACATCTCGAAGTAGAAGCTGCGGCCGCTCGCGCTGGTGCTCTCGGGCGGCTCGAAGTCCCAGCCGTCCTCGTCGTGCTCGACCAGCGCCGCCATGGCCTGCGCGCGTCCGACCAGCTCGTGGTCGCGCTGGGCCCAGATGGCCCGGCTGACCAGCGCGTAGAGCGCCCACGAGAGCAGCGTCAGCGCGACCGCGACCGCGGCCACGACCGCCATGGTCAGGCGAGCACGCAGCGACGGGTTCATTCCGCGTCCCCCAGCCAGTAGCCCTGGCCGCGCCGGGTGTGGATGAGCTTGTGCTCGTGCCCGTCGTCGATCTTGCGGCGCAGGTGGCTCACGTACACGTCGAGCACGTTGCTGCCCGGCTCGGCGGCGAAGTCGTAGACGTGCTCCCACAGCTCGCTGCGACTGACCACCTGACCGGCGCGGTGCATGAGGTACTCGAGCAGGGCATACTCGCGCGCCGATAGCGGCACGGTCTGGCCGGCGCGCAGGGCGCGGCGACGCACCGTGTCGATCTCCAGGTCGCGCACGCGCAGGAGCGCGTCGGCCTGGCGGTAGGTGCGGCGCACCAGCGCGCGCACCCGGGCGAGCAGCTCGTCGAAGGCGAATGGCTTGACCAGGTAGTCGTCGGCGCCCAGGTCGAGCCCCTTGACCCGGTCAGCCACGGTGTCCTTCGCGGTCAGGATGAGGACGTGAACGGTATCGCCGGCGGAGCGCAGCCGGCGCAGCAGCTCGATCCCGTTCAGGCCGGGCAGCATGAGGTCCAGGACCACGAGATCATAGCGGTTTTCCTGGGCGAGCCAGAGGCCTTCCTTGCCGTCCCCGGTGACGTCGACGGCGTAGCCGCTCTCGCGCAGACCCTTGCCCAGCGAGGTCGCCATGGGCACGTAATCCTCGACCACCAGGATCCGCATTGCTCAAAGCATGCCCCCCGTAGATGAAGGACAGATGAAAATCAGTCGTCGGTGCGGTCGGGCTCGTGCGGCTCGCGGATGCCCAGGCTGGCGATGAGGCGTTGCAAGGAGCGACGGTTGATGCCGGCCAGCTCGGCCGCGCGCGTCACGTTGCCTTCGGTCTTCTCGAGCAACGCCTTGACGTAGAGGACCTCGAACTGCTCGGTCCAGGCGGCGCGCGCGTCCTTCAGGGGCAGGTGGATCGGCACCACGGGCGCCGTGGCGGCCGGGTCGGTCGCTGCGTTCGCGCCGCCTGCGCCGCCCGTCGACGAGTAACCGAGCGACACGCTGCGCTCCATGTAGTTGCGCAGCTCGCGCACGTTGCCCGGCCAGGCCCGCGACTGCAGCGACGACAGCAGCTCGGGCGGAAGCGGCTCCTTCTCGCCCGCGTAGCGGCGGAAGAAGTGCTCGGCCAGCAGCGGAATGTCCTCGCGGCGCGCGCGCAGGGGCGGCAAGTGGATCTCGACCACGGCCAGGCGGTAGTACAGGTCCTCGCGGAAGGTGCCCTCGTTCACGCTCGGTGCCAGCGGACGGTTGGTCGCCGCCACGATGCGCACGTCGACGCGGCGGCTCGAGTTGCCGCCCACGCGGCGCACCTCGAAGGTCTCGATGACGCGCAGGAGGCGCGGCTGCAGCGCCGGCGGCAGCTCGCCGATCTCGTCCAGGAACAGCGTGCCGCCCGAGGCCTCCTCGACCAGGCCGCGCCGGTCGCTGACCGCGCCCGAGAAGGCGCCGCGCACGTGGCCGAACAGCTCGCTCTCGATCAGGTTCTCGGCGATCGAGCCGCAGTCGACCACCACGAAGGGGAACTTCGCCCGCGGCGACGCGTCGTGGATGCCACGCGCGACCAGCTCCTTGCCCGTGCCGGTCTCGCCCTGGATGAGCACCGACGAGTCGGTCGGCGCCACCTTCTCGAGGATGCCGTACAGCCGGCGCATCTCCGAGCTGGCGCCGATGACGTCGCCGAAGCGATGGCGCGCCGACAGCTCGATGCTGAGCCGCTCGCCGCCGCTGGTCACCGACAGCACCGTCTCGCCCACGCGCACCCGCGCGCCCGCGGCCAGCTCGGCCACATGCACGCGCACGCTGTCGACGAACGTGCCATTGGTGCTGCCCGAGTCGGCGATGCGGATGCTGCGCCCGACCAGGTGCAGCTCGCAGTGCAGGCGCGAGACGGTACGGTCGGTCAGTAGCAGATCGCTGGCCGCGCCCGTGCCGATGCGCAGCCCGCCCGGGCCCAGGCGACGCTTGAGCCCGCGATCCGGCCCCTCGACGACCAGCACGTCGACGCTGTCGAATTCGAGGCGCCCGGTGGGCTCGATGACCTGCGTGCTCACGTCGGGGGGTGTCACCGCCCGAAAAGTACCAGGAAATTGGGATGAAACGACAGAACAGGAGCGCGGAACAGGGGGGCGAGCGGTCAGAACAGGTAGAGCAGGCGAACCCGGCCGCTGGACATGTCGTTCTTGAACACCGGATCGCCGAAGTTGGGGGCGAAATCCGCCTTGCCGTAGGCCAGCACCGCCTTGACGTACAGCTGCTTGGCGATCAGGTACTGCATGGCGACGAACATCTGCGTGTGGTTGAACTTGGCGTTGCGCATGAGCGCCGGATCGAAGTGCGTGTCCTCCAGGTAGGTGTAGTTCAAGCCCACGCCGACCAGCAGGTCCTCCATGACGCGCCCGTTGGCGAAGCCGCCCACGCTCCAGGTCGTGTTGCTGCCCTTCTCGTCGACGCGGCCGTCCTGGGCGACGCGATCGACCAGGCCGATGGCGCCGTTGACGCCGAACTCGACGTGGGGCGCGAGCACGAACTGCAGCGCGCCGCCCGCGCCGCGCGCCTCGGTGAAGCCCTGCGAACCATCCTTCTGGTCGGTCAGCTTCTTGTACTCGCCGCCCAGCTTGACCTTGAGCCAGCCCAGGTCGAGCACGGCCACCGGTCGGGCCGCGAGCGTGTTGGAGCCGAACTCGTTGCCGAACTGGGTGCCCAGCTCGAAGCGCAAGAAGTCGGTCGGGTACAGGTGCAGCGAGCCCTGCCCGACGCTGGCCGGGCGGTTGAACGCGTAGGTCACGCCGTAGATGGCGGGTACCGAGAAGGCCTCGTCGACGGCGCCCTGCCGCTCGAGGGTGTTGAGATCGAGGCCCATGCCGAAGTGGTAGACCTCCCAGCCCTCGTAGCGGCCGAGCTGGACGTCCCACTTGTTCCAGGTGCCGACCTTGATCCACAGATCGTCGGTGTCGGCGACGTCGGGCTGGCGCAGCGACTGGTCCTTGTTGGCGACCAGCTCGGCCTGGCCCTGCACGAAGAACATGCCATTCGTGTACGTGGGCGTGAAGCGCAGCAAGAGGCGGCCCTGCTGCAGGAAGTAGTCGATGCTCTGCTCGCTCTCGTTGCCACGGTTGATGCGCTCGTAGCCCGAATCCACCCACGCGTACGCCGACACGCCGATGCCGGTCTTGGGGTAATACGGCCACTGCAGGCCGTGGAAGGTCATCCACAGCGAGCCGCCCTTGATGCCGCGCGTGCGCGGCTCGGGGAAGGCCGAGGGCGGCATGCGCTCGAGCACGCCGAAGCTCTGCGTGGGATCCGGCTTGGGCAGGGACTCGGGCCCGGCCTCGGTGGCGACCTCGGCGGCGGGCGCCTCGGAGGCCGCGCCGTCCTCGTCCTGCGCCAGCGCGGCGGCGGGCAGGCCCAGCGCGAGCGCCGCGGCCAGGAATGACACTCTCTTCTTCATGGGGTCCATTCCTTCCATGGCTAGTTCACCGTCATGGAGTCTTTGAGCGGCAGGTTACCGGCGCTGGGGCCGACCTGCAGCTGCACCGCGCCAGCGTCGATCTTCCAGCTGTTCGAGGCCGAGTCCCAGTACTTGAGATCGGCCACGCGCAGCGAGAAGGTGATGCGCTTGATCTGCCCCGGCTCGAGGCTGACGCGATGGAAGCCCTTGAGCTCCTTGACCGGTCGCCGCGCCGTCGCGCCGGGATAGGAGGCGAACAGGAAGGCGACCTCCTCGCCCTTCACGGTGCCGGTGTTCTTGATGTCGACCTGCACGTTGACCACCGCGTTCTTGTCGATGGTGCTGCACGGCACCTGCAGGTGGCTGTACTCGAAGGTCGTGTAGCTCAGGCCGTGGCCGAACGGGAACAGCGGCGCGATGCCCTTCTTGTCGAAGTGCCGGTAACCCAGGTAGTAGTCCATCGACGTGGTCGTGCCGGCGTTGAAGGTGGGCTCGTCTTCCCACTTCTTGGGCCAGCTGATGGGCAGCTTGCCGCTGAAGTTGACGTCGCCGAAGAGCAGCTCGGCCAGTGCGCGCCCGCCGTCCATGCCCGGGTACCAGGCCATGACCACCGCCGGCACGCTGCTCAGCCAGGGCATGTCGATGACGCTGCCGCCCTCGAGCACGACCACCATGGGCTTGTGCTTGGCCGCGACCGCGGCGATGAGGTTGTTCTGCGCGTTGGTGCCCGACTTGCCGTCGAGCGAGAAGTTGGGCCGATCGCCGGCGCCGGTGTACTCCTCGCCCTCGTCCTCGGGGGTGAGCCCGGCGACCACGACCACGAAGTCGGCATTGTCGGCGAGGTTGGCATTCGCGCCGCTGACCACGGTGATGCCGCTGCCGCCGATCTGCTTGATACCGGCGAGCGGGCCGCTGCTCTTGGCCGGATCCGGGAACACGCGCCCCGAGCCCAGGTCGCCCAGGCGCGGGTCGCTGTAGAACTTGACCGTGCCGTTGGCGAGGTCGGTGTTGACCACGTGGTAGGGCACCTCGGCGCCGATGACCGCGATGGTGTGCACGTTGCCGCGCTTGATGGGCAGGGTGCTGGAGTCGTTCTTGAGCAGGGTGATGGCCTTGAGCGCGGCCTCGTGCGCGATGGCGATGTGACCCTCGTTGTTCTCGATGGAGTTCTGCGAGCTGAGCGTGGTCATGGCCGGGCGCAGGCCGGCCGGCTCGCCCATCTTGCCGATCTTGAAGCGGTACTTCTGCTCGAGGATGCGCCGGGTCGCCTGCGTGACCCTGGCCTCGTCGACCGGCTTGCCCGGGCCGGTGATGGCCTCCATCTGCTGGTAGTTGTAGGCCCAGGGCAATTCCATATCGAGGCCGGCGCCCATGGCCTCGGCGGCGTTGGCCGAGAGCGCATCCGACGACGCATTGGCGGTGCCCGGCGGCATGGCCCACCAGTCGGAGAGCACGAAGCCGAGGAACTGGAAGTCGTCGCGCAGGATGTCAGTCAGGAGGTGCTTGTTCTGCGTGGCCTTCTTGCCATTGATCAGGTTGTACGAGGCCATCACGCAGGCCACGCCACCGTCGCGGATGATCATCTCGAAGTGGCGAGTGTAGATCTCGCGCAGCGTCTGCTCGTCCATCTGCGCGTTGGCGCTGCCGCGCCCGTTCTCGATGTTGTTGGCGGCGTAGTGCTTCACGCACGCGGGCACGAACTGCTGCACGCCCACCACGAACGCGGTGCCCATGCGGCCGAGCAGGAATGGATCCTCGCCGTAGGTCTCCTGGGCACGGCCCCAGGCGGGGTGGCGCAGGATGTTGACCGTGGGCGCGAGCAGCATGGTGTTGCCCGAGGCGATGACCTCGTCGCCGATGGCCTGGCCGACCTTGTACTCCAGGTCCATGTCGAAGGTCGCGCCGCGCGCCATGGGCACCGGGAAGGTGGTCGAGTAGCCCTTCTTGCCCGAGGGCAGCTGCGCGGCCAGGTTCACGCCATTGGGCCCGTCGCGGAAGAGGAAGCCGCGGATGCCCTTGTTGGCATTGTCGGGCGTGCGAAAGATATCCGAGTAGTTGGAGCCGCCGCCCGGGTTGGTGCCGCGCATCTGGTCGGCCTTCTCCGACAGGCTCATCGAGCCCATGGTCAGGTTGACCTGCTGCTGCACGGCCGGATCCGGCGTGTAGCCGATGGCGTAGGGATCGCAGTAGTCGGTCGACTTGCACTCCATCTTGACGGTGTTGGGATCGGTGCCGTCGACGACCATGTCGGCGAAGCCGCCGTCGCCACAGTTAGCCAAGGGCGGTGGGGGCAGCGTGCCGGCGTCGATGTTGTTGTTGTTATTGTTCGGCGGCGTCAGGTGCTCACAGCCGGCACTGCAGCCGCAGGCGACGAGCGCGAACAGGATCGATAGGCGTAGCTTGTGCATTGGAATGCTCCTCTGCTGTTACTTCGCACACGCCGGCAATGCCGACGCCGAATGAAAGCCACTGTCGATGGCGAGCAATCTGGCATTCTCGGCCGTGACCAGCACGACCGGTACCGCGATCACCGCCACGCCGTTCTGCCTGCTCTTCGACTCCACGTTCTGGCCCTTGACCAGCGACGCGGCCACCGTGGCCGCCTGCTCGGCCAGCGGCTTGATGTCCTTGAGCACCTCGATGGACTGCTTCTTCTCGCACACGTAGTTGACGTTGGCGGCGTCGGCGTCGGCGCCGGCGATGAAGATGCCCTTGTCGCCCAGGCCGGCCGCCGAGACGGCCTGCACCGCGCCGCGCGCCATGCCGCTGTTGTTGGCCAGCACCGCGGCGATGTTGCCCTTGGTCTTGGAGATGGCGTCCTCGACGGTGGTCAGGGCCTGCTCGGGCGACCAGGCGTCGTGGTTCTTCTCCACCACGATGGTGATGTCGCCGCGATCGACCCAGGGCTTGAGCGTCTCGTGGTAGCCGCGCGCGATCTCGCTGGCCACGCTGTGACCCGACTGGCCATTGAGCAGCACGAAGTTGCCCTTGCCGCCGGTGGCCTTGATGGCCTCCTCGGCCTGGATGACGCCCACGCGGTAGCTGTCGTGCGCGACGTAGAAGTCGGCGCCGGGGATGAAGCGATCGTAGGCGACGACCTTGGCGCCCTGCTCGTGCGCCTTGGCCACATAGCTGCCCGCGGCGGCCGAGTCGGTGGGCTGGATGACCAGCACGCGGGCCTGGCGCGACAGTGCGTCCTCGATCTGCGACAGCTGGCGCGCGTTGTCGTTGTCGGCGGAGAGCGTGAATGGTTGCAGGCCGTGCGCGCGCGCCGCGTCCTCGAAGTAGCGCTGGTCCTTCTTGTAGCGCTCCTCCTGCAGCGTCGACAGCAGGAAGGCGACCTTGCCGCCGCCGACGTCGCCGCCCGCGCCCGGCGCGGTCACGCTCGGGGCCGGCTGCGCCGCGCTGTCCTTGCTCTTGCAAGCGCACAGGCTCAGCAAGAGCGCCATTGCCAGGAATCCTGTCCGTGTCATGTCAGTGCGCCTCCGTCCGGGTCGACCAGGAATCCAGGGTCGACGCGCCCAGGATGATCATGCCCGTCATGATCAACTGCCAGTTTGAATTCAGGTTCAGCAGGTTCATGCCATTCGACAATGTGCCGAAGATGAGCGCGCCCAGCAGCGTGCCCAGCATGGTGGCGCGGCCGCCCGACAGGCTGGTGCCGCCGATGACCACCGCGGTGATCACGTGCAGCTCGCGGATGAGGCCCATGTTGCCGGGCGTCACGCCGTTGGTGCGCGAGGCCGCGATGAGCGCGGCCACCGCGGTCAGGATCGAGGTCATGAGATAGACCGCGACCTTCACACGCGTGACCGGGATGCCCGACAGGCGTGCGGCCTCGGCGTTGCCGCCGATGGCGAAGGCATAGCGGCCCAGCCGGCTGGAGGTGAGCAGGAGCGTGCCGGTCGCGGTCACGAAGGCCGCGATCAGCACCGGCACGGGCATGCTCTGCTTGTAGATCCACAGCGCGGCCAGGAAGACCAGGCCGATGGCCAGGCCGCGTCCCCACAGCAGCCAGGGATTCTCGGCGGGCAGGCCGAACGCCCGCCGCCGCCGGTGGCCCTGCACCAGGATGCCGATGCCGATGACGAAGCCGGCCACACAAACGGCGGTCGCGGGCGCCGACGAGATGCGTCCGCCCAGGAAGGCGAAGTCGGCATTCATGGGCGACAGACCGCGCGCGTTGGAGACCAGCAGGGCCAGGCCGCGGTAGGCGAGGAAGCCGCTCAGGGTGGCGATGAAGGGGGGAATCTTCAGCTTGGCCACCAGGAAGCCGTGCCAGAAGCCCATCAGCAGCGACGCCGCCAGCGCGGCGATGATGGCCACCCAGGCCGGCTGGTGGTGATCGATCTGCAAGGTGGCCGCGATGACGCCGAAGAGCGCCATGC
>Ga0209515_10005605_pt1 | contig 16155 bp, 12 predicted proteins | sample Subgroupgradi54m_FD_187454 | JGI IMG/M metagenome (GOLD analysis project Ga0209515, IMG submission 187454) | Subsurface groundwater microbial communities from S. Glens Falls, New York, USA - GMW60B uncontaminated upgradient, 5.4 m (SPAdes)... ...
TCAACCTGATAGACACGCCCGGCCACATTGATTTTACGGTAGAAGTGAAGCGTTCTTTGCGGGTCTTGGACGGCGCGGTTGTCGTCTTCGACGGCGTCGCCGGCGTCGAGCCGCAGTCGGAAACAAACTGGCACTACGCGGACGAATACCGCGTGCCGCGCGTCTGCTTCGTAAACAAGCTCGACCGCGTGGGCGCAAGTTTCGAAAAAAGCTTCGAGTCGATTCTCGAGCGCCTCACAACCCGCGCAGTTCCGATACAGCTTCCGATTGGCGCGGAAGCAGGATTCAAAGGAGTAATAAATCTCTTAGAAAATAAAGCGTATGAATTCGAAGGCGAGCATGGGGAGCAGATCAAAGAAATCCCGATTCCTGCGGAACTCGAAGCACAGGTAGGGGAGGCGCGCCACACGCTCGTCGAGCGGATTGCAGAGAGCGATGATGCGCTTCTCGAACGCTATCTGAAGGGTGAAGAATTGCCGCTTGAAGATTTGAAACGCGCGCTCCGGAAAGCCGTCATAGAAAACACGATCGTGCCGGTCATGTGCGGCTCCGCGCTCAAGAACAAAGGCGTGCAGTTTATGCTCGACGCCGTCGTGGACTATCTTCCCTCGCCGTTGGACTTGCCGCCGGTAAAAGGCGTGGAGACAAAGACGGGGGAAGAGGTCATGCGCCGCGCGGACGACAACGAGCCCTTCACCGCGCTCGCCTTCAAGATCGCAAGCGATCCCTATGTCGGCACGCTCACGTTCTTCCGCAATTACTCGGGCGTTCTGAAGAAGGGATCGTATGTGATGAATGCGACAAAAGGCGCGCAGGAACGCGTGGGGCGAATTCTCCGCATGCACGCGAACCAACGCGAAGAAGTGGACGAAGTCTACACAGGCGAGATCGCGGCCTTGGTGGGGCTCAAAGACACGACGACCGGCGACACATTGACCTCGCCGGAGGCGCCGATTATTTTGGAAAAAATTATCTTCCCCGAGCCGGTGATCGGCATCAGGATCGAGCCGAAGACAAAAGCCGACCAGGAAAAAATGGGCGTTGCCCTGCGCCGCCTTGCCGAAGAGGATCCCACCTTCCGCGTGAAAGGCGACGAGGAAACCGGCGAAACAATTATCCAGGGCATGGGCGAGCTCCACCTCGACATCATCGTGGACCGCATGAAGCGGGAATTTTCTGTTGAAGCGAATGTCGGCCGTCCGCAGGTGGCCTACAAGGAAACGATTACCGCGGAAGCGGAAGCGGAAGGGAAGTACATTCGCCAGTCCGGCGGCCGCGGGCAGTACGGCCACGTGTGGCTCAAAGTGGCGCCGCTCGAGCGCGGCACGGGCTTCGAATTTGTCGATGAGATTAAAGGAGGCGCAATCCCGAAGGAATTCATTAACCCCACCGAAAAGGGCGTGAAGGAGGCGGTGGACAAGGGCATCGTGGCGCACTACCCGATGGTAGACGTGCAGGTCACGCTCTTCGACGGCTCGTTTCACGAAGTGGACTCTTCGGAGGCGGCGTTCAAAATCGCGGGCTCGATCGCGTTCCAGGAAGCGGCAAAGCACGCAAAGCCGGTCATCTTGGAGCCCATCATGAAAGTGCAGGTATTGGCGCCGGAAAATTTCTTGGGCGAGGTGACCGGGGATTTGAACGCGCGGAGAGGCAAGATCGAAGAGATGGGCGAGCGCGGCACAGTCAAAGTCATTGACGCAAAAGTGCCGCTCTCGGAAATGTTCGGCTACGCCACGCAGATCCGCTCCATGACGCAAGGCCGCGGCTCATTTACGATGGAGTTCAGCAATTACGAGCCAGTGCCAAAAAATATCGAAGCGGAGATAGTTGAGGGAAAGAGAAAATAATCTACCCGAAACCCTGCCGCAGGTCCTGAGGTTCTCGAAGGAAGCTGCGTCGAGGGATTGAGGGGGAAAAGTGATTTTTTATTTGTCATTGTGCTTGGCCGTCCGTAGGTCTCCTTAGGCAACCGAAGGCGGGGGAGCGGCCCGGTAACTGCAGGAGAGCACCCGCATTGCCTTCGCTTCAGCGAGGCAGGCGGCAATCTCAAAGCGACGCTTTTGGTCGGGGACCCGTTTAGCGGTCAATAGCTTGTAATCACTTCGGCGATTTTTTGAAGCGGTGTTTTGAGTGCGAGGCCCATATGCGGCCTTTTTTGGTTGTACCACTCAAGATACTGCGGTATCTCCTTTTGCCATGAAGAAAACGAACGGGGAATGCGAGAGAGGCACTCGTCCTGGATGGTTCGATTGAATCGTTCAAGGTGGGCATTGTCATTCGGTTGCCGCACCCGTGAATGGCGATGTGCCATGCCACGTTCCACGATGCGCTTCGTGAACCACTTCGAGAACTCGGGGCCATGATCAGACTGCAACGTTTCAAAATGGAATGGCGCCACGATCTGTGCGTGCTCCACAAAGCGAAGGCTCGCGTGCGTATTGATCCGAAACGCCGGAACCGCATATGCCCATCGGGAGAACACATCGAGGAGCGTGTAGATGTACAAGCGGTCATCATGCCCGCCATCGTGAATCGTGTCGGTTTCGACAAGGATTCCTGCGGCATTCGGCAGGGGCCGGGGAGGGTATGTATGCCATTTCTTCCACTTGGAGAAACGGGTGAGTTCGTTCCTCCGGAGCGTCCGTTTCACCGAGGAGAGGGATACCATGATGCCGTCTTGCCGGAGAAGCTCACGGAGCACTTCTGCGCCCCGTGCGTAGTGTTGCCGATACTCGATGATGGCAGCAACCACCGCGGGGTCAAGCTCGTGGGGATGATGCGCAGGACGTGAAGACCGCGTGGGGATGACCCGCGCCCGACGATCATGCGGTGCACGCTTCATCCATTGTACGATTGCTCCCTGAGAGTATCTGGTATGCCGCGCGACCTTTCTCGTGCTCCAACCGGAGCGGATCAAGCGAACCGCATCCATGCGGACGCGGGGAAGATGGGGATTTGATGAATATGCCATGTACATAGCGTGGAACACCGAAGGGTGATTACAAGCTATTGAACCATTACGGCGATTTGACAATCGAAAAGCAATTTTCTATAATATTGCCAGCGTTCCGGTGCGCCTTCGCGGCGGAACACCGCATAATTGAATTCAAATTCCGATTCGAAAGGAGTTCCCGATGGAAAAATTGTACGGATGGCCGGTAGTCACGGCCGCGACTGTCTACGATATCGTCCGCGACTTGGGCATCAAGCCGTGGAAAGAAACGAGGCCGAATATGCCGCTCGCGGCATGGCTCTCATCCGCGACCGAAGCGGAACGCTCGATCTATGAGCGTTTCGGTCCGAAACCGGAGGTGCAGTTTCTTGCGCCGCCTGTTTCCGGCACCGAAGACCAGTACGGAAAAGAAGATATCTTTTTCCGAATGATCTATCGGCCGTGGGCGACGGTGGTGACGCTCATCCCCGGTCCCCACCCCGACGGCGAGCGATATGTCGCCGTCACCGGAGAATATAAACAAGGGAACCGACTCATCACGCTTGTTCCTCCGTCAGGAGTCCGGAACAAAATGGAGTTGGGATTGCCACTTCTTGAGGGGATCGAAGCCGCCGCCACACGCGAGTTCGAAGAGGAAACCGGCATCTCGCTTGTCGGTATCCGCCGTCTTGGGCCCCCGAATGGCTTTTGGGATCAAGTGCGCGGGACGGAGCTTTCCTTTTTCCCATTCGTAGGGGAATGCTCGCGGCCGATCAAACGCCGGCCTTCAAAGCTCGACAAGAATGAGTTTTTGAAGCTCGTGTTGTTCCCGGTTGAGGAGTGGCTTCGTGTGCTCGAGCGCGGGGCTGTCGGCGAAGGATTCGCGCTCGAAAGCTGCGCGGCGACTACGACCTACCTTGCGCTCCGGAAGCTCGACATGCTGCTGCAATTCCCCGGAACCTCCAAGCCCCCGGCAACAATTTCTCTTACCTAAACCATCGCACCGATGCAGGCGGGCGGATTCATTTCCGCCCGTTTTTCTATTTCTTTCCTTATATCCCTTATTCGCACGAATAAGGGATATAAGACATTTATGTTATTTTTATATTCTCTCCAGTCTCAGCGAGAACTTCTTGCCATCAATTTCCAATTCCTCGCCTGCAGGCGAACGCTGTCCCTTGACGCATCCGTCCCCTGCTGATAACAATGATAGCAGTACCGGCTGCGAGTGGCCGGTGTACAAGGAGGCTGTATGCAACACAGCATCGTGCTGGATGAAAAAACCGTTGACACGCTTCTGCACCTCGCCGCAGAGGACGAGGTGACGCCCGAGGCGCTTGTGGCGGAGTTGGTTAACCGGGAGGACGAGCGAAGGCATGTCGAACGCCTGCCGTATGAAGGAAGCGTGCGCATGCGCTGCTTCAGCGGGCACTGTGGCGAGAAAACACCGCGGCATAATCTCTTCGAGCTCGAAGAGCTGTAATCAGAACGCTTGTTCCGCAGACGCGGTCGCCTCAGGCGACCGCTTTTTTATTCCCTCGTCACTCCCAGCCAGATTTTTTTGCCGTCGAGCTCTATCGGCTCGCCCGCGGGCGAGCCGGGTGCTACTTCCGTGATATATGTTTTTTCTTTATTGAATTCTTTGAGCGCGGCGAGGATATCTTCATCTTCGGTGTTGTAGATGAGCCGCGCCTGCTCGCCCACTTTAAATCCTTTTTCCTTGCGAAGACCTTGAATCGCGCGCTCTAATCCGCGCACGAGGCCCTCGCGCCGAAGCTCGGGGGTAAGTTCAGTATCAAGTTCGAACTCTTCTGCTATTCCCGGATCGACGACAATTGTTTTCACATTGATTTCCTGTTTCAGAATTTCCAATAGTTCTTTGTCGCTTGTTACCTGTCTCGCGTCGCTCTTCATTTTGAGCGAAGCGATTGGTTGCCGCAGGGGAATATTCTTTTCTTTGCGCAATGCCTGACCTGCGCTTGCGATTTCTCGCACTGCGCGCATATCCGCGAGAAGTTTTTCTTCATCCGCCTCCGGCTTGTCCTTGCTCTGTCGAAAGGGCCACTCAAGAAAATGCACTGAGAGCGTTTCGGGCCGCCGCGTGAGCAGTTGAAACACCGCTTCCGCCATATAGGGCATGACCGGCGCCATCACGCGCGCGGAGACGAGGAGCACATGCCGCAGGGTTTCAAAAAATTCCTTTTCAGTTCGTCTCCGACTGCGGCGCACGTACCACGTCGAGAGATCGTCTATGTAGTCCGCCATGGTACGGGTCGAGCGCACCGTGTCGTATCCATCAAATCCCTCGGTTACTCCGCGCACAAGCTCTTCCGTACGAGCCACAATCCACTTGTCGAGGATATGAATAGGTTGTAGGTTGCCCGCCTCGCCTCGGCTTGTCGAGGCTGGGTAGGTTGTAGGTTGTAGGTCATCTGACACATACGTCTGATAGTAGTTCACTACATTCTTCCAGATGAGGATTATTTTGCGGTAGGCGTTGCCGACTTCGCGCTCGCTGAAGTTGACGTTCTCCGCCTGCATCACGACCGAGTTCATCAACGAAAACCGCAGGGCATCCGCGCCATACTTGCCGAGCACGAGCCACGGGTCGGGATAGTTGCCTTTTGACTTGCTCATTTTCGAGCCGTCTTCCGTGAGCACGGTGCCGGTCGTCACTAGATTCTCGACAGGTGCTTTTCCGAATATGATGTACGAAATCACATGCATCACGTAGAACCACGCGCGCGTCTGCGCGATGTACTCCGCCACGAACTGCGCGGGGAAGCGCTCGTGGAACAGTTTTTCATGTTCGAAAGGATAGTGTAGTTCCGCGAATGGCATCGAGCCCGCCTCGACCCACGAATCAAAAATCTCTTTTGTGCGGCGCATCTCTCCGCCACACTTCTCGCAGGAGAGTATGATGTCGTCAATATAGGGCCGGTGGAGGTCCACTTCACCTTCGTCGTTCAAGGGGATGGGACGCGCATCTATGGGATATAATTCCCCCACCTTCGGATAGGGGGCCTCCAAAATTTTTTCGTCATCCAATCCTTCCAGCGCGCCTTTCAATATCCATAACGGATCCGCGTGGCTCACGATAAGAATGGTCTTGCCCGTATGGCTTGCATCAACCCCTCGAAACGCCCCCACCATTCGCTTCCGCACTGCATTCGCTCCTTCCCCGTCCGGCAGCGCGTCGAGCCGCCCGAGGCCCATTTCTTTCCGGTACTCTTGGGCGAGCGAAACCTTTTTCCAACGGAACATACCGGCATCTATGTCTCGCAGATCGTCTTGCGTAATGACCTTCGCGCCGGTCACGCGCGCGACAATGTCAGCCGTTTCCCGAGTCCTTGCAAGAGGGGAGGATATGATGAGGTTAATGTTGTTGTGCTTTTTTATCTCTCGAGCCGTACGCTCCACCTCTTCCTTTCCTCGCAGAGTAAGATGAGCGGTGTATTCCGGCGTATCTACGTGCGGCCCCGTTATCCCGTCCACCACATTGTCCGATTCGCCGTGGCGCAAGAAGAGATAGGTATTGCGTGCGGCGCTTCTTTCTTTCAACTCCCGAATGTTCCCCACCACAAGAGTATTGTTGCAGTTTTTCTGAGATTTGAGATTTGAGATTTGAGATTCTTCACCCTCACACCTCCACACCGGAATCGGATTGCCCCAGTAGCGGTTCCGCGAGATGTTCCAGTCCGGCGCCTGCTCGACGCTCTTTTCATACCGGCCGTGCTTCAGATGCGCCGGGAACCAGTTCATTTCTTTCGCGTTGCTTTCGAGAAGCCCTGGTTTGATTTTCTGGATGTTGATGAACCATGAGGGAATCGCGTTGTAGAAGAGCGGGGTGCCGCAGCGCCAGCAGTGGGGGTAGGAGTGGGTGTAGTCTTCTTTGCGGAACAGCAGGCCGCGCGCTTCGAGATCCGCGACCACAAGCGCATCGGCGTCTTTGAAATACTGCGCGCGCAAAAACTCCGGCGCCTTGTCGTTGAACTTCCCCTTCTCATCGAGAAGTGGCACTACAGCAAGTCCCTCGCGGAGACCGAGCGCGTAGTCGTCTTCGCCGTAGACGACTGCGGTGTGTACGATGCCCGTGCCCTCGTCGATCTTCACAAAATCAGCGGCGTATACTTTGTAGGATTTTTCGTTCGCTTGTATTTCCGGCACGTCGAAGAGCGGTTTGTACGCGAGGCCGACGAGATCTTTCCCAAAGTAACGATCTAAAAGTTTGTATTCAGTTTGAGAAGACCCTGGTTTTGGTGAACCGCTTATAAGATGGCCAATAACCAAATCTTTGGTCACTAGTTCTCTATCAAAAACAGCGTTTATTGCATCGGTTGCGAGTAAATATCTTTCTATAATTTCTTCTTTTTTCACTTCTACCAGTGAATAATCAATATCTTTCCCCACGGCGAGCGCCGCATTGCCTGGCAGCGTCCATGGCGTTGTCGTCCACGCCAACAAGTAGGCATTTTCGCCTATTTGAGCTTTTAGCTTTGAGCTTATAGTTTTTAGCTTGAACTTTACCGTGACTGCCGTATCCATCACCTCCTTGTACGAATTGTCCATCGCGATTTCGAAGTTCGAGACCGGCGTTTCGCAACGCGGGCAGTAGAGGAGCACTTTCCGTCCTTCGTAGACGAGGCCTTTGTCGTAGATCTGCTTGAACCCCCACCAGACGGATTCCATAAACGAGCGGTCCATCGTCTTGTAGGAATTGTCGAATTCCACCCAGCGGGCGATCCGCCGGACGGTTTTTTTCCACTCATCCGCGAAGCGCAAGACCATGCTCCGGCAGGTTTCGTTGAACTTCTTGATGCCGATCTCTTCGATTTGTTTCTTGCCGGAAATGTTCAGCTGGCGCTCGACGATCTCCTCAATCGGCAGGCCGTGGCAGTCCCATCCCCACCTACGGCGCACATAGCGGCCGCGCATCGTTTGGTAGCGCCCCACGAGATCTTTGATCGTCGAGCCCAAAATGTGTCCGTAGTGCGGCAGGCCCGTTGCAAACGGCGGGCCGTCGTAGAAGGTGAATGGCTTGTTTTTTTGTGTATTCTCCAGCGACTTCTCGAACACTTTTTTTTCTTCCCAAAACTCCAAAATTGCCTCTTCGAATTTCGAGGGGTCTGATTCGCTCAAAAAATCTTTTGGCTCCAGAGTCATTTCTTTATATTTTTTCGGGCGCGGCGATACCGAGCATGTTGAGGCCGGATTTGAGCGTTCTTGTGACGACCAAGACAAGAGCGAGCCGCGCATTCCGGCGCGCATCGTGTTCGTCTTTGATAATCGGTGTTGTTTCGTAGAACTGATTTGCGAGATTCGCGAGCTCGTGGAGATATTTTGCGATCACATTCGGCGTGAAAGTTTCCGCGGCCGTTTCTATCGTTGCGGGAAATTCTATTACTTTTCTTACGATGGCAAGCTCTGCTTCCGCATTGAGCAGTGTATAATCCGCCGCCTCGATAACTGATGATTTATGGCTAATGACTGACGACTTGCGCATTATGTTCATGAACCGCGCATAGGTGTACTGGAGATATGGACCCGAGTCGCCTTTGAGCGATAAGGATTTTTCGAAATCGAATACGATATCCTGGCCGATGCCCTGCTTCAGAATGGAATACTTGATCGCGCCGATTGCGATTTTTTCCCGCGCCGCTTCGCGCTCGCCTGCAGGAATATCGGTTTCCTTATTTTCTTTTTCTGCAATCGCGCTCTTTGCTTTCTCGATCAATTCTTCGGCGGTGATGACATTCCCCGTGCGCGAGGACATCTTGCCGCCCGGAAGGCGCAGCATGCCGTGCCCCACATGCCGCGTGCGTTCCGCCACCTCGGGCAGTACAAATTCCATCACCTTTATCAGTACTTTGAAGTAATCGTTAATTTCATTACCGGTTACGATTACGGAAAGGTCGGGGTGATACAGATTGAATTTTTCCTGATTCAGACCCAGCTCCTTCGCTTCGTAGGTAGGGATTCCCTGCGAATTCACGAAGACGCGCGTGTGGAGGCCGTGAGGTTCGCCGTGAAATACGACCGCCCCTTCGCTCTCCTCGAACACTTCGGGATGTTCTTGCACAATCTCTAAACCCTTCGGCCCCATTTCGGACTCAAAAAAATAATGGTCGAACTTCGTGCCGAGCCGCTCATAGATTTTTTCAAAATAGTCCAAGCTCCCCTTTCTTCCTTTCCCGTAGAGCGCGTTAAGCTCGGGATCGCTTTTGCCGTAGAGCTTCCGGTTGATCTCTTCTATTTCTTTTTTTGCCTCTGCGTCGTCGCCCTGGTACGCTTCGGCGCCCGAGGTATACGCCTCACCCAGATAGTCTTTCCCTCGCTTCATGCCCCACACGGCCATCGCGATGTGCAATCCCACATCTCCCTGCCAGTTCACCCGCAGGACGTTCGCGCCCGTGGCTTCAAAGAGCCGCGCTAATGATTCCCCGATGGCATTACTCATCAAGTGGCCAATATGAAACTGCTTGAAGGGATTCGGGTCGGTGTACTCGACCATCACGGTTTGCCCTTTCATGTTGTTGCCCATGCCGTAGTGTTCGGCCGCCGCTATTTGGGCAATCTCCCGCTGAAGCGTTTCTTTTGCGAGCCAGAAGTTCACGAAACCCGGCGGCGCGGCTTCCACTTTTTCAAAAAATCCCGCGGGGGCAAGCTCGCTCACTTTTTCCGCAATTTCTTTTGCGAGTGTGAGCGAAGAGGCGCCTCGCTCTTTTGCAAGACGCATCGCAAGGTTCGTCGCGTAGTGCCCCAACTCTTGCCGCTCCGGCACCACGACCGAGGCGACCGGCACGCCCGCTGCCGCACATATCAATTGTTCGATTTTTTGCTTCACAATACACTCAAGAATATCCCAAAAATATTGATTTTTCAATGAAAAAGGCGCTGGACTCAACCAGCGCCTGCCAAGGAGATCGGCTTCACTTAGAAGTACTTTCCTCCTCTTGCCTCACAGATCATAAGACCGGAGACCCTCGCAAGGATTGACGACAGGAGCGCGAACGAGAGAAAGACTGAAAACCCAATCGCACACAGGAGCCGTGCATCGTACCCCACTATTCCAATGTGCCCCACGACGCGATCGCCGAATGTGAATCTTCCCACGAGCGCCACTACCGCGAGCACAAAAAAACATATTCCTGCTACTGCAAATGTTTTGCCTGATTTCGCTGCATTCATAAACATTCCTCCCTATAAAGAACTTATCTCCTTATACTGTAGTCACGCCAATAGCGCAAGTTGCCAGACCTTTCTATAATAGAAGCATGAGTGACCAATCTAAAACCCTCGCAGAAAACCGCCGCGCGCGGTTCGATTATGATATTCTCGAAACCTTCGAAGCGGGCATTGAGCTCACGGGGCAGGAGGTCAAAAGCGTGAAAGGCGGAAGGTGTAATTTGAGCGGGGCGTATGCCATCCTCCGCGGCGGCGAAGTGGTATTGCTGAACGCCGAGATTCCGGCCTACCAGCCGAAGAACGCTCCTGCGGATTACGATCCTTCGCGCACGCGGCGGCTCTTATTGCGGCGGGAGGAGATCAAAGAGCTCACGGGCAAACTCCACGAGAACGGGCTCACCCTCGTACCGCTCTCGCTCTACACCAAACGAGGCATGATCAAAGCCGCGCTCGGCCTCGCGCGTAGCAGAAAAAAACACGACAAGCGGGAAGTTTTGAAAAAGCGGACTGCACAACGAGAAATGAGAAATATTTGATTATTGGGCTCTTTGAGCTTATTTGTCTTTACGCATAAGGGCTGGGTGCGCCATTGACAACTGCGCCTCGCATGATCTAGAATCAAAGTAGCCTTCATTTTAACGATCTCTCCGTGGATGTTTGTCAAGTGAAACACAGCTGAGCTGTGTAACGCAAAAAAGCGGTGAGCGGCGAGGACAGTTTAAAGCCTCTGTCTTCGCCTGAAATTATTTCCTGACACGATCGATCTCTGCGGCGACGCCTCCTCAGCAAAGGTCACAGCCGCGAGTGGCGAGGTTCTTTTTCCTTTCTTGCCTCGCCAGGATTCCTAGTTTTCGGTTCCCTCCAGCGCTGCTGATGCTGCGCCTCCACAAAGCGGCGGTCAACTTCGACCGCCGCCTTTTTTTGCCTTCGTGTTTTGAATCCCCTATAATTATTGAGTTTTCTCCTTAACCATCTGCCGGAGCCGCCCTAAAAGGCCACTCCGGACGCGAGCGGAGAAGAATCATGGTTCTTTTCCGCTCGCTGGCATCATTGAAAAAGATCTGGTATATTTGTATGCGATGGGGCGACTCTCTGCTCTATCCTCCAATGGGGCCGGTGCGCGTCAGAGCGCCTGGCCCTTTACATTTTTTAGAGAACACCTATGGATAATGATAATTTGATTTTTTGCTTGTAACGTGGTAAAGTGTGACATACGGGGATGATTGCTTCGATAAGGATGAGTCATGCGTGTGCGAGTTGAGCGCTACCTCACAAAACTGGCACAACCTATAACTGCGAACGATAACGTTCCAGCTCCCGCATTCGCTTACGCGTAAGGCGGGGATCGCCTGATTCGGGCCTCTTGAATCAGTCACGGTCTTATACAAGGAGGCTCATTCTGCGGGGATTGCTTCGTGCCCCATAGAACTAAACTAAGCGAAGCAAACTTGATCCCGTAAAACGGACCTACACTCGTAGAAAGCGCACCGATTCAATCCTTACACGGCGGCTCATTACCGCCCATCTCCACTCGACTCATGAAACCCCGCTATTAGCGGGGTTTCATTCGCTCGTGGTAAACCACGAAGAGGCGAGTGCCCTGAGCTTGTCGCCCTTCAAATTCTTCAGGGCGACCCTGAATGTCTTGAATGGGTCGAAGGGCATATAATGAAAGCTATGTATTATGTGTACATGATCAAAAACGACTTTGGAAAATTGTATGTTGGGATAACCGAGAATCCAGAAAATAGATTGCAGTATCATAATTCAAAGCTCGGCGCACAATTTACGAAAGGAAGTGCGAAATTCCAAATAGCATTTAGGGAGTCCTATTTGACGCTTAGTGAAGCACGGCAACGAGAAATTCAAATCAAGAAATGGCGAAGAGATAAGAAAGAAACGTTGGTTGAAAGATTTCGAAAAGGATTATCTACTAAATTTTGACGAAGCGACGCGAATTACCGCCCATCGCGGTGCACAGCATCACGCTAAAATACCCCATCGCAAAGAAGGGGTATTTTATTTCTTGAAAATCTTTTTTCTCTATTTACTCGTTCGAGTCTGCAGACGGGCCGTAGATCGAGGGCACCTTGCCGCCCATCGGGCGGATGTAGGTTGAGAGCTGGCCGCGATGGTGGATAAGGTCGAGGAGGAGGCTGAGAGCCATGCCTCCCTTCGTCGTTTTCCATACTTCGTTCCCACCCATCATCATTTTTGATTCCGACGCCCAGTCGGCATCCGACATTCCTGCGGCAACGACGCCTCCTTCCGCAAGTCCGCGGTTCATTGCTGTAACCGCGTCGGATGTCGATGCGAACTTTGGCCAGCCTTCCGGCGGCGCCGCCATGTCGATGGTGCCGGTTTTTAAAAAGACCGGGAAGGTCAGCGCTTCGCCCGCCATCGTATCCACCATTTCCTGCGCGCTTTTTGAACGCTCATGCGGCCGCCACTCAAGGTTGTCCGCGGGGAGCGCTTTGATGACACGATCAAAACGTGGCGCTTCATCCGCGATTGTTTTTACGAAGAATTCTTTGTCGGACATATTCATATGACTCGTATCCCATATCACTGGTCACAAGATACGAGATTCGTGTTTACTCGACCTTTCGATTCGTATTTCATCCCGTTAGAAAAATAAAATAAATGAGACGACACTTCAATTACGATGCTGTTTAGAACTTCATTATCTTCTTTCCGAAAAATGTCAGTATTATTTTTCTAACGGGACTCGTGATTATTCCCCGCGCTCTGTTCGCGCCAAAGGGCTTCGTAGAGGCCGCGCGCGGCGAGAAGGTTTTTGTGTGATCCCTCTTCTGCAACTGTTCCACGCTCGAGGACATAGATGTGGTTGGCGTGCATCAAGGTCGAGAGGCGGTGCGCGACCAAGACCATCATCAGATTCGGGCGCTCCTTCGCAATCCCGCGGATGGTGTTCGTGATCTCCCGCTCAGTAATCGAATCCAAACTGCTCGTCGCCTCGTCGAAGATGATGAGTTCGGGGTTGCGCAGAAGGGCGCGCGCGATTGCGAGGCGCTGGCGCTCGCCGCCCGAGATTTTGATCCCGCCCTCGCCGATTTTCGTGTCCAATCCCTTGCCTCCCCTTTCTATAATAGGCAGTGCCGATGCCGCTTTGAGCGCCGCGACGCATTCCTCGTCCGTCGCGTGCGGATGCACAAAGAGGAGATTTTCGCGGAACGTTCCCGCGAAGAGCTGGGTTTCCTGCGAGACGTAGCCGATCTTGCTCCGCAGTTTTTGGTAATCTACGCGGCGGGCATCTGTAGTATTTATTTCGATTTCACCCGATCGCGGCTTGTAGAGCCCCACCAAGAGCTTCACGAGCGTGCTCTTCCCCGAACCCGACGGGCCTGCGAACGCGATCGTTTCGCCCTTCCCTATGCGGAGCGACACCCGGCGTATCACGTCGCCACCACTTCCCCCATAGGCGAAGGATACGTTTTTGAATGCGACGGAGTCGAGCCCGTCTATCGGCACGGTGTCTTTCGGCTTTCCTTCCGGAGGAATGGCGAGGATCTTTTCGAGCGCCTCCATGCTCCCCTTCGCTTCTTGGTACTGTGACGCGACCGTGCCGAATTCCGCGAGCGGCATGAACACGAAAAATGAATAAATAAAGAGAGAGAAGAATTGCCCCACCGTGATGCTTCCCTTGAAAATCAGCCACAACATCACAAAAAGAATCGTGGAGCGCATCGCATTCAAGAGCGTTCCCTGGATAAAACTTAAGACGCGCACGAGCTTCACCTTTTTGAGCTCGAGCGCGAGGATTTTTTCGTTCACGGTGTTCAAGCGCTTCGTTTCCTGCCCCTCAAGCCCCAGGCTTTTCACGAGTTCCACGTTCCGCAGGGTCTCCGTCATGGATCCTGCGAGATCGGCGGACTCCGCCACGATCGCCCGCTGGATGAGCTTGATGCGGCGGCTGATAAGGTAGGTGCTTCCGCCAATAACAGGGATAATCAAAAAATATACCGTTCCCACGAGCCAATGTACGGCGAAGGCATAGGCGAGCACAAAGGAAATGGTGACAATAGAAAGGAACAGTGTATTGATTGAGCTTATGATAAGCGCCTGCGAGTCGAGCTTCGCCTTCTGGAGCTTCAAGAGCACCTCGCCCGAGCGCTGGTCCTCGAAGACCATATAGGGCAGGGAGAACGAATGCGCCACCGCATGGTTATACAAACTTGTCCCCACCCGCTGGGTCACGACATTCACGTAGTAGTCCTGAAAACTTTTTGCCACGCGTGAGACAAACGCGACGCCCACGAGTCCCACAAGCAAGAGAAGCACTCCCCGCACGAACTCGTTGCTCGCCAATGAGCCCGCGTGCGTGGCGTAGCGGTCTATGAGCAACCGCAGAATCTGCGGGTCAAGAAGCGAGAAAAATTGGTTCACCGTCGCGAGCGCGAGCGCAAGAAAAAGATACTTTTTGTATTGTTTGAGGTAGCGGAGAAGAAGGGGCATGGCAACGGGGAATGAGTATGGTAAGGCAAGAGCTCAAAAAACTCAATCATCAATCGGTCGAATCGGGCATTTTGACATTATGCTCTTGCGCCGCCGCCCGAAACCCCCGACTGCAACTCTCGTATTGTGTGTTCCAACTTTTTGCCGTTGCCGTGTTGCAACATGCTCAAATAAGAATTTATTGTCGGCTTTTTAGGGTTTTGGATGACCCGCTTCATCATACGACGCTTGGTGGTCGTGCAGAGCACCAACCACTCTCGTACATGCGTCCGTCCATGCCACCACCCCTCGACATTGGGCGAGTAAACCCCGAAGCCAATATCTTGAAGTTGTATCGTATTTGGGACATCGAAGTCCTCCAGACACACGTACCAATTCCTGTTATGTTTTTGGAAATGAGTTCCCGCACTCCCACGCAAGACGTGTCCGGCGTGGCTCTCGCGAAGAACCATCTCAAAACCGCGACGGGAAAGCCCTGCCTGCGGCAGGCAGGCGTAGCCGTCCCGTACCGCGCAATTTCAAATGTAGTATACCAATTTACGCGAGGTATAAAAAATAAACGACCCCTCCTGCGATTTATACGCAGAAGGGGTCAAGGGATTGAGGGAACAAGGGGTCACGAAATCTCAAGGCTCCCAAGTTCCCAAGATTTCAGGAATTGCGAGAGAAGACCTGGTAGCCGCCGCCCCACCTGAAGGCGCCCAGGGCATAGGCGTCCGCGCCCCAGCCGACGTCGAGCCAGGAGACGTTCACCGCACGGAGCACCCCTTCGCGATCGCGAACGTAGAATACGTTGGCGTAGCCGTTCGTGAGCAACACGCCTTCTCCCCCGTTCACCTGACGCTCCATCAGCCGCCAGATTTCCGTGAGGGTGGTCTCCGCTTTCTCCTCGCCGCCGAGGTCGGTGATGATCTCGTTGTCGTACGCGCTCTTGGTGAGCGTGAACGGCACGAGTATTCCTTCTGGCACATCCTCCTCCACCTTGCCGGTGAACCAGGCGGTGAAATTGGAGCCGTGCGACACTATCTTCACGCCGGACGACTTCGAGAAGAAGGTGTCGTTAGCCTTGAACGGGCGGCGCTCGACGGGCTTCGGGGCGACGGGGCAGAGAATCTTGTAGGTGCGTTCCTCGACAAGTTCCTTCGGGCGATTGCGGATTGCAGTGACCATCACTTCGATCGCGACCTTGGGTTGCTGAAAAACGAACTGTCTATCCTCCTTTGGTAGTGCATTGAAGGCGGATTGATGAGTCACTAATTGACCCACCATTGCGGATACTTGCGGAACCTGTTGTTCGGTCATGACTTTTCTCCTTTCTGACCGTTTCTACAGCATTCTGCTGTTGGGCTTCACCCTTATTGGTTTCGCCACAGCCCAGAAGGGCTTACCAAAGGCCGCTCTTGGCTATAGCGAAATCTCTCTTTGTAGTATCAAAACCTAGGTTCCCTTTTGAATCCGAATGAATCGGCGCGATACTTTCATAAAAACTATGCATAAAAAACTCGCACCTCTCTCGAAGTGAGCGTGATGAGATCAAAATTTTGAGGACGAAGGGATATTCG
>Ga0209515_10005606_pt1 | contig 16154 bp, 11 predicted proteins | sample Subgroupgradi54m_FD_187454 | JGI IMG/M metagenome (GOLD analysis project Ga0209515, IMG submission 187454) | Subsurface groundwater microbial communities from S. Glens Falls, New York, USA - GMW60B uncontaminated upgradient, 5.4 m (SPAdes)... ...
TGGACTGACACCTGCGTAATCTGGGCCCGCCGCAGCGCGTCAAGGCCCAACCGGTCGCCCAGCACGCCGAACAGTCCGCGGAACACGGTATCGAGCAGCGGCACCTCGCCGAGTTGCTCGCCCGACGCATTCAGCCAACCGTCTCCCTGCCAGCTGGAGCGCGTCTGCCACATCCCGGACGCCATCGCGTGGGCCGAGGCGGTTCCCCGCACCGGCCGGTCCTTCCATGCCGGGATCATCTGCGTGAGCGCGGCCAGCTGCAGTTGGACCAGGTCGGCCTGCAGCGCGTAGTGCATCGCCGTGCCCTGATGTTCAAGGGAGAGGACTCCGACGAACTTGCCGTCGCCGATGAGTGCTGAGGGGATGCGAAGGCGCAAGACACGGTCGGCTTGCTCGACATCGCAGGTGAGGTGCTCCACGGGAATTTCGCGCACCAGCAGCCGATCGGCTTGGAGCCGCCCCCGCAGCGCCGCATCGGTCCACGATGAGAACCGTCCGCGAAATTGTGCCTCCACGGTCGCGGGTCCTTGCAGATGCCATGTGGCCAACACAGGCAACGGCGCGAAGGGTAGATGCTCAAGGTCAGCCAGCTCCACGACGCCCTCCAGATTGAGCGCACTTGGGCGTTTCGGCGCGCGCGCAATCGATCCAGTCAGATGGACGCGGCTGTGCGCCAAGGTGATCTGCCCATCATCAATCGCGAGGTGATCCGGCGTCAGGCGGCTGACCAGCGTCAGGGAACTGCCGGGACCTCGCATCGTCGCGGTGATGTGCGGCTCATCCAGCGAGGTGACGGATCCCATCAAGGTCACGGGCTGTTCATTGATGCGGAAGGCGATGTCCTGCAACTCGATACGGTCATCGTCGAATTGGATCGTCCCTGTCAGACGGTCCACATGATGCGGAAAGTGGGTGCACGTGACGTGGACGTTACGAAGGTCCACCCGGCCGGTGTAGCGGAGTTGGGGCACGCGACCATGCACCGCCAGATCGAGGTCGGCCATTCCGCCAAGACCGGTCACCGGGCTGTCCACCGGCAACCACCCTTTTATGAGATCGATCGGGAAGCGGCCCTTGACGGTCAGGGCCAGTTGCGCCGGCGGACGAAGCCTGGCATCGCCGGTGACCGTGAGCGACTCGGTCGCCACCCGAGCCGATAACGCATCAATGGACACGCGCTGCTCCAGCGCATTATACGCAAGGCGGCCGGTGACATGCGTGATGGGGCTGGAGAGATTCACATGCGTCAGCGTGACATCGCGGGGCTCGGCGTGAACGAGGCAATCGAGGAATGGGTGCGGACTCAGCGGGCCACGACAGACCGCCTGGATGTCCGTCAGCCCCGCTACCCTCCAGCCGTTGTTGAGCGCGGCCAGTTGTCCGACCAGTGGTGTGAGCTCGGCCCGCGAATGTATCAGCAGTTCCACGGCGGGTGATCCGATCGGTGCCACCGCGCCTTCCACCGTCCAGCGTGAGCCGAACGCCGTGCCGGTCAGCGACGCGATCTCAAGGCGGTCGCCCTCCAGGCGTGCCGTCCCCTCAAGCTGGGTGATTGCGCCGACCGTGTCGAGTCCTTCAACGGTTCCGTTGCGCACAGCCATGAGCGTCTTGATGGCCCAGGCCTCCGTGGGACGCGACGGAGGCGAGGCGCTGCCTTCGATCGTCAGCTCGCCCCGCGCGTGCCATGTCGGCGTCGTCCAGATCAGGTGCGATCCCACGATGCGGCCGGTGATGACGAGAGCGTGAGCAGGACGATGCGCGATGGTGAGTGTGAGGCGAATCTGACCCTCGGTGAGAGCGGAGGGGACGAGGCGGGCTAGCGGACCTGAGAGCGCCTTGAGCGCGAACTCGCTGGTCTGAATGTCGGCGGTCAGCGTCTTGGTTCGGAGCCCATAACGGCCATGAAGAAGCAGGTCCGCCCTGCAGGGAGCCTCGACCGGTGCGCGCGCGCGGAACACGACGCGCCCCCGGAGCAGGGAGGGCCAACCGATCGCGATGTTCATCGTGGGTGCGGCGAACCAGGTCTCGTGCGTGGACCGCGCAACGGCGCGCACATCCTCAAGGAGCAGTCCGCGGAAGGGCGTATAGCGCATCGACCGGATGGAGACATCAACGGCAAGCGCGCGTTCCACCTCCGCTTCCAGCCACGCTTTTCCCTTGGTGGGCACCCACACCTTGATGAGCGCCATGAAGGCCGCTGCGGCAACACAGATGCCGAGGGCCAGCGTCGCGAGCATGAATGAGCGGCTGTGTCTTGTCATTGAGGCTTTGTAGCTTATTATAGTGGAAACGGCTGTGCTACAATCAATCGCCTTCCTTCAAGGAAGGGGAAGGTGCCGCAGGAAGGGGAAACCTCGTTTCCCCCTTCTTGCCACAAACGTTGCTTAAGTACAGTGCAACATTCCTCTTAGGAAGGGGAGCCCAGCCCCGCTCGCTTTGCGAAGCAAAGCGTGTGGGGCGATAGGAGGGGACACCTTAGGTGGCCCCTCCTATGGAGCACCCCTAGTTTGACTCAAGGTGCGACATCGGGGCGTGGCTCAGCTTGGTAGAGCGTCTGGTTTGGGACCAGAAGGTCGCAGGTTCGAATCCTGCCGCCCCGACTCCTCTAAGGAAAAGGGCTGGGTTCGGGATGGGAAAACCACGTTTTCCCCTCCCGACACTACAGTGTTCTTGAGCCAGATTAACGTTCCATTCAGGAAGGGGGAGACGAGGGAGCCTTCTCGAGTTCCATTAAGGAAGGGGTGGGTTTGCAGGCAGGGGAAACTTCGTTGCCCCTGCCTGCACAGACAGTGCAGTTCAAGGAAGGTAGTTCGACGTTCCTCTTAGGAAGGGGAGCCCAGCCCCGCTCGCTTTGCTTCGCAAAGCGAAGCATGCGGGGCGATAGGAGGGGAAACCTAAGTTTCCCCTCCTATAGACCCCACCACCTGTCTCGTCGCCGGAGGCGGGTGGTGGCAAGCGTAGGATGATGATAAGGTACCACCACCGGACCGCTGCGCGGTCCGAGACAGGTGGTGGGGGATGCGCCCGTAGCTCAACTGGAAGAGCAGTGGGTTTCTAACCCATTGGTTGCAGGTTCAAGTCCTGCCGGGCGCGCTTTTTTAATCAGAGGTGAGACCGACTGTTACTCATGAAACGGCCAATCTCGTGGGTGCACTGGATCGTGCTGTTCTTGCTCCTCATCGCCATCGGCGAATATGCCGCCGTGACGTGGCTGGCCCCCCAGTATGTGATCCGCGTGGCCGAGCGCCTTGCCGGCGGGTCGCTCGCCGTCAACGACGCGCACCTCTCGTTCCCACTGACGACGACCCTGAACGGGGTGCGCTTGATCAGCAACACGCCGGATGCTTTGTTGAGTGCTCAGCGCGTGCGCATTGAGCCGCGTTGGTTTTCGGCTTCTACGCGGACCCTGTTCCTTGATCGGATCGAGATCGACCGGCCGCATCTTCGGATGATGCGGACGGAAGCAGGCACCCTGGTGTGGCCCGCATGGTCGCCTTCGGTCGTGACCGGCGGTACGGCTTTATCCGGCCCGCTGTGGCGGATCCACGTCGAGTCGCTGCACATCGAAGATGGCGTAATCGAGCTCATCGATTACAATGCCCCCACGCCGTTTCACGGCGTCCTCCATCATGTCTCGCTGGTGGCCGGGCCGCTGACGATTCCGTTCGGCGGTCCGCAGATGAGTTTCGCGGTGCGCGGCGAAGTCGTCGGTCAAGGAGGGGAGGGAGCACCGGTCTACTGTTCGGGTTGGTGCGATGCTCCCTCACGCGACCTGCGGGCTTCCTGCAAGATGGAACCCCTGGCACTGTCTGCCTTCGAGTCCTATTTCCAACAAGGCAACGTGAAAGTGCGCGTCTACAACGCGACCGTGAAATCAACGAGCCAATGGATGGCCCATGCCAACGATTTAGAGGGCCGCATTCAAGTCGAGCTCGGCAACTTGAGCGAAGGGGATCTGTCCGTGCACGGCAGAACCGTGGTGGATGTCAAGAAACTCACGGAAGGCGAACCGCCTCAACTCAGCGCCGAATTCAAAATTACGGGTCCGCTGGATAACCCCAGTGCGTGGCGCTCAGATTTTGTCCCGGGCAATGAGCAAGTCCAGCAATTGGTCAAGCCACTGCTCGATCGCGGGATCGAAATGATCCGCATTCCATTTGGAGGGGCAAAATTTGGGGTGAGTATTACAACAGCCAATCCGGACACGATGAACGGCATCGAGCAGACCAGCAAGCAAGTGGACCGAGAGCTTGAAATCCTCAGCACGACGGTACCCTCGACGCCGTCCCCATCAAGCGCAACGCCTCCGGCAGCGGTGTCGCCGGGCGCTGCATCCTCTGCTGTGGGCGAACCGCCCGCGGCCCCGCCCACGCCTGCGCCGGTGGAATCACCAGCACCGGCAGCGACATCTGCCCCGCCGACTCCACAGCCTCCGAGCGTGCCATCTGCTCCGGCGAAAGCGTCTGCGGTGCAAGGCGAGCCGGCCCCTGCGGTGCCTTCTTCCGCACCGTCGTCAGATTCCAGCGTTCCATCGGCTCCGTGACACGATACGCCGCACGCCCGTAGTTGCCCGTCCCCCTCCCCGTGGAACACTGATGAGACACAAAAGATACACGAATGCTTGACAGGCATTCCCTTGACAGAGAGCTAAAATATGGCTATACTCTAGCCAGAATGAAATACGCGATCGTCTTTGCGCCCGAGGTCGCCAGAGACGTTCGGAATCTGAAGGCGCATCTGCGATCTATGGTGCGCGATGCGATCGAGGCCTCCTTGCGCGATGCGCCAACACGCGTCAGCAAGAGTCGCATCAAGCGGTTGAGGGGACTGTCTCGACCACAGTTTCGCTTGCGGGTAGGAGAGGTCCGGATCTTCTATGATGTCAGAGAGTCGACGGTCGAGGTCCTGGCCGTGGTGCCAAAGTCAGGGGTTGCGGAGTGGCTCAAACGGGAGGGAACACCGGAATGAAACAGATCGCGCTATCGGACGTCAAGGACGACTTGTCCAAGTATCTGCATGCGGCCGAACATGAGGAAATTGTGATTACGCGGCACGGCAAACCCGCCGGAGTTCTCATTGGCTTCAAGTCGGAAGATGACTGGTTTGAGTACCGGCTGGAGCGGGACCCCCGCTTTCTGCGCCGCATCGAAGCCGCCCGCAAGAGCCTGCGTGCCGGCCGCGGCGTCCGCTTCGAAGACATCAACTGGTCGTAAGGCTAGGCGGCGCCTCCATCCCCGTTAGTTGCTCGACCTACCTTGATCGGGTAAGATAGTGCATCACCGCCACGCGTGTTTCCCTTTTTCTCTCTTATGGTGGGCGTAGCTCAACTGGTTAGAGCGCCTGGCTGTGGCCCAGGAGGTCGCGGGTTCAAATCCCGTCGCTCACCCTTTTTCATCCTCAACTGCGCACCAAGCGCACCCTGAGCAGCGCGCCGTGCCCAACTGGCACGGCGCGTTCGTCTTCTGCGCCGCTTCGCCGGCGCTGCGTCCGTTTGAGTGGTGGTGGCCGGGTCTGGCAACTTGCTTGTCATGATCCGCTAGCTCCGTTCGTTCCATTCCGTCCTCCTTCCAGATCGTTGACAATCTCCCGCAGCAAGCGTCCCTCATCACCTCGGAACGGTCGCTCGAAGAGCGCGATCTCGAATCGCCCGTTGGGCGTCTTCGGATCCTTCCGCCAGATCACATAGTTGATGAATTTCGGCAAACAGTCCTTCAACAGATCAGGCGTCACACGGTCATGGCTCAGGATTTGCGCGAGGTAGCGAACGGTCTTTCCGGCCATCTCGACTCGCATCGAGGTTTGCTCCAGCTTCGCCGCCTCCTCGCCCATCCGTGACAACGTCGCCTCAAGCTCCAACTTTTCCCGGTCGTACTCTCGGCATAGCTGCAGCATTGCCTTCGGTGGTTCCGTGTCTATCCGCGCCATTGCCCTCACGAGATTGGAAGCCTGGCGCTGGTTTTCGGCCAAACGCTCCTTGATCTGCTCCTGGTCCCGTCGCAGATTACGCAGCGACTCGGCGAACGACGCGTCTTGGTCCTGGCATAGCTTGAGCACCAGATCATCCCGCAGCGCCAGCTGCTTCACGTAGTTGAGCACATAGTGGTCCGCCTCGACGGCGTCGAGATAGTTCTTCCTGCAATCAATGCCTGCGGTTTTATCCGCCCGGTTGCAGATGTAGTAGTGATAGGGATGGCCGCCCCGGCCCATGCTCGTCCGAGGCACCAGCTTGCCTTTGCAGTAGCCGCAGAGCATCAGCCCTTGCAGCAGGTACTCGTAGAGCTTCGCTTTGCTGCGGCCGTTGCCCTTGTGGAGCCAGTTGCGCTGAAGCGACTGCAGAATCCGCGCATAGGTCTTCTCATCCCGGATCGGCTCGTGGCTGGCCTGGAACGTCTCGCCGTTGAAGGAGATCTTGCCGATGTAGGCGGGGTTTTTCAGGATGCACGAGATGGCATTCTTCGTCAGGGTGTGTCCCTTTCGGGAGCGGATACCGCGCTGGTACGCAAGCTTCGCCACCTTATCGAGGCTGCGAGTTTCGAGGTACGCCGCATCGAGGAACCGCACCCACTCAACCTCTTTTGGCCTCGGCCGATATCGCTTCTCATGCATCTCATAGCCCAGCGGCGGCGGGCCGACAGGCAGTCCTTTTGTCGCCCGCCACGCCATCTTCTCGCGGGTCCGCTCCGAGATCTGCTCTCGTTCAAATTGCGCCAGGGCGATCATGATGGTGGTCATGACGCGCCCCGACGCGGAAGCCGTGTTGATTTCTTCTTTGAGGGACACCAGTTTGACTTCATGGCGTTCGAACTCCTCTACAAGAGTGAGAAAGTCGATGACGTTGCGGGAAATCCGATCCATCTTCGTAAACACGACCACGTCCACAAGCCGGCCGCGGACCTTCTCCAGGAGCTGCGAGAAGCCTGGCCGGTCCAGATTCTTACCGGAGCAGCCCCTGCGCTTGCCATCCTTATCTTCGCCCTCTACGAACGTGTCGGTGAGCTGCCAATTCTGGCCGGCCCGCTGCTTATCCTCGACATACCGAGTGAGGCGGTCCCGTTGGGTATCTAGGGACGAATCTTCCTTGGAGGCCTGCTTATCGGTCGACACGCGGCAGTAGATGGCCACCCGCTGAACCGGCGCCGTGGTCTTTTGCGAATCGGCCATCAAGCCGCGCCTCTGCCTCGTGACCGGAAGGGAAGCCTGATTTTCCAGCCGGAGCCTTTGAGCGCTCGCGCAGGATGCGCGCCAGCGAGTCCAGCAGCACCGCCTCGCGCTCCTCGTCGTCCATCTCCCGGTACGGATTGAGGTCCCCCGCAGGCACCCCGGCCTGCGTGGGGACCCTGACGATCTCTACCTGCAGTCTTGGCCGACGTCTTCGTCTCATGGCTCCTCTGAAGCGGCTGCCATCGAGGCAGCCGCGGAATGCCGAGCGCGGTGGGCGCTCGGCCCGGCTGCATTCCTGCTCCCCCAATAGATAAGAGGGGGGTGCAGCGCCTGGATGGGGACACCCTGAGACGAAAATATTGTTTCCGGCTCCATCGGAGCTGCTGTTTTCCTCCCCTACTGGTAATAGTGGGGTTGCAGCCGCCGATGGGGACATGTCCGGCCAAAAAAAGTTGCTCCAGGCTCCACCGGAACTGTACTGCTCCCCCACTATATAAAGGGGGGTCGGAGCCACCAAATGGGGACATGTTTTCGCAAAAAAGTTTGATCGAGGCGCTCATAGAATCCGTAACCTGTTGAATACACTAATGTTGCAATACATCGGCCTGGCACCCTAACTCGCCCCGCACCCCAAATCAAGCTAATTCCCCATAAAGTCAATTTGATTTGTTATAATCTGTGAGTTCATCCCGCCTTGTCACAAGGAGGATCTACCATGCAAGCCGTCATCGAAACGCTTACCCCCAATGATCTCTCCAAGATCCTCAAGCTGCACCCATTCACTGTTACTCGCTTGGCTCGGGAGGGCAAACTGCCGGCATTTAAGGTTGGTGGCGTCTGGCGGTTTCGGAAGGATCAGTTCGAGCAGTGGATCGAAGAGCGGACGCATGGTAAGGACAATCGTTGAAGGCTGCATTCGATGCTAGGATACGTCAGTCCCACGGAATATGAGCAACGAGCCGTGTCGAAACCGAGTGTCCACTAAACTAGGGCAAGTCCAATGGGTCCACAGAAATCCAAGGGTATTTAAACGCATGAGAAATCTCTCGAAAGGCATCGTCTCGTGGCCGCAGGAAGAGCGGCCCCGGGAACGGCTGCTTTCGAAGGGCGCGCAGGCCCTGACGGACGCCGAGCTTGTCGCAATCCTCATACGCGTTGGCTTCAAGGGCACGAACGCAGTGGAGCTGGCGCGCGATGTGTTGAAGCAGTTCGGGTCATTGCGCGCCATGGTCGAAGCACCGGTCATCGCGCTGCTCGACGTCAAGGGCCTGAAGGGCGCGAAGGCGTCGCAGTTGCTCGCTGCGATGGAGATTGCCCGGCGCGTCTCGGTGCCATCCCAGCGAGGGGAACTGGTGATCAAGAGCACGCGCGCGGCGGCGGACTATCTGCGTGAACGGATGCGCGGCCTGGCCAACGAGCAATTCCGTGTGCTCTACTTGAATCGCAGGAAGGCGCTTGTCGAAGACACGCTCATCGCGCAGGGGGTTGTCGACTCGGTTCGGCCGCCATTGCGCAGCATTGTCGCGCGTGCGTTGCAGGTAAACGCGTCGGCAATCATCGCGGCGCATAACCATCCGTCCGGTGCCGCCGAACCGAGCGAATCGGATCGACTTCTAACCCAGGATCTCATTGCAGCCTGCCGCCCACTTGGGCTGAAGGTGCTAGATCACGTCATTGTCGGTGACGAGACAACGTTCAGCTTCGCTGATAGCGGGCTGCTGGACGAATTGGAACTGCTGTGCCTGGCGCCCGGTGATGCACGAGGGCCTTCAAAACTTCAGAGAGTAGGCAAGTGATATGAACGACGAACAACGACAGGAACTTATCCGCCGATTGCAGCAGGGCGAGGAGCTTTCGCCGGAGTGGGCGCGTATCATTTTCCCACCAGAAAAGCGCGAATACGAGATCGTCTACCACGGGAAGGAACGCGAGGAAGACATCGTCGCAAACACGCTGGCCGTGCCGCTACAAAAAGTGCGCACGTTCGGCCAGAATGGCGGCGGTTGGCACAATAAACTCATTTTCGGAGACAACCTGCAGGTGATGAAACACCTGTTGGAGTTGAAGCGAGCCGGCGAACTCTGCAATGCTGACGGATCACCCGGCGTGCGGCTTGTGTACATTGATCCGCCGTTCGCGACGCGTCAGGAGTTCCATGGCACGGAAGGTCAAAAGGCCTATCAAGACAAGGTCGCTGGCGCGCAGTTTATTGAATTCATTCGCAAGCGACTCGTTTTCATTCGAGAGTTGCTAAGCGATAACGGAAGCATGTTCGTGCATCTCGACTACAAGAAGAACCACTACATAAAGGGAATTTGCGATGAAGTCTTTGGCGAATCGCACTTTCGTTCGGAGATTATCTGGAAGCGAACGGATGCTCACAACGATACCAAAGGCATTGGGAAGATTCACGATACTATTCTGCATTTCTCTCGCACACCCGAGATGATTTGGAATCCAATTTTCACTCCACTAAGTGAAAAGACTGCCGACAAATGGTACAGGCATGTGGACGAGGCAACAGGACGCCGTTACAACAAGGCCGACTTAACGGCGAGAGGTACACGACGAGGCGAAACGGGTAAGCCATGGCGAGGCATTAACCCGACAGACAAGGGGAACCATTGGCGATATCAACCCTCAAAACTGAGCGAACTCAACAAGCAAGGTCTGATAGTATTCTCAGGGTCGGGGATGCCGTACTTGAAGCGATACCTCGACGACTCAAAGGGGATCACGCTCCAAGACATTTGGATGGACGTTGCAATGATTCGTGGCTTCGGTAATAGGGGGGTTAGCTACCCTACTCAGAAACCAGAAGCATTGCTGGAACGGATTGTTAATTCCGGCTCGAACCACGGCGACCTTGTTCTCGACGCCTTTGCTGGATCGGGCACGACTTGCGCCGTGGCTGAAAAGCTTGGCCGCCGCTGGATTGGGATTGATTGTGGGAAGTTGGCTATCTACACGATCCAGAAGCGGATGCTCAGCCTGTGCACAAAGGTCGGCAACAAGGGTGCAGCGTTGAAGCCCAAGCCGTTTGATCTATTCAACGCCGGTCTTTACGACTTTAGCAAACTCAAGGAATTACAGTGGGACGCGTGGCGCTTTTTCGCGCTGCAGCTCTTTCAGTGTCGCGACGAGCCGCACAAGATCGGCGGCATCGAGCTCGACGGTTACCTTAAGGGCTCAAGCGTCCTGGTGTTCAACCACCAGAAACAGCCAGGCGTTCGCATTGACGACGAGACCATCCAGAGCATGCACGAGGCGTTGGGTTCCAAGGTGGGTAGTCGGATGTTCCTTATCGCTCCCGCACTTGTGTTCGATTTCCAGCAGGACTATTTGACGATAGAGGGCGTTCGCTACTACGCGTTGCGCATTCCGTACTCGATCATTCACGAGCTGCATCAGCGGGAGTTCAAAGCCCTCAGGCAGCCGGCCGACGAGCTTGCGGTGAACGACACGGTGGATGCGGTGGGTTTTGATTTTGTGCGCCGACCAGAGCTGGAGTACGAAGCCGGTGCGAATAAGCGCAAGGGCGAGCTGATCGAGGAAGGCTTCATCAAGATCAAGACCTTCAAGAGCGACGCGGTTGTACGCGAGCCGATGCGCAAGAAGGGAAACCGCGAAACATTGTCGATGGTAATGCTGGACTACGACTTCGATAGCGAGTCCGATGTGTTTGCTTTCGACGCGGTCTTCTACGCGGAAGCCATTGAGAAAGCCGACTGGGAACTGCGCTTTCCCGTCGAAGCCATCGGCAATCAGGTCATGGCGGTGTTTGTGGATATTTATGGCAACGAGGCACGCGAGGTGATTCCAGCCACGAAGCTCGGCGTCGCTAAAAAGAAGGCAGCGGCAAAGCCTGCTATGAAAAAGAAAAAGACGAGGAAGTGATCCGATGACCACGAAAGGTGATCGTCGGACATTCCGAAACGAAGACCTTGTTCTGAAGGTCTCTGAGAATATTGACACGGCGAAGTGGGACGAGTCGAAGTACGAGGCGTTTGTCGATGAACTATGCGGCTATCGGGAATACCAGAAGGACGCGATTTGGACGACGTTGCGATACCTGCTTGGAAGTAAATACGCTGATCTGCGCGCCCTTGCGAAGGAGAACTTCGAACAGAACACAGAGCTACAAGAGCGTTACGGCTCGTGGGCGGCGATGGAGGGCCAGCTTCAGCTACCCAATCAGCTCAGCTGCTCTTTGGATCAGGCCACGGGGAGCGGCAAGAGCTACGTGCTTTATGGAATTGCAGCAATACTGTTGGCCGAAGGCGCTGTAGATCGTGTACTCGTTCTGTGTCCGTCCAATACCATTGAGGATGGGCTCCTGAAGAAGTTCAAGGAGCTTGCCAGCAAGAGCGATCTGCGGGATGCGCTGCCACCAGACGCCAGGGTTACTACGCCGAGGATTATCAACGCGTCCGAAAGCATCGTGGACGGTTCGATCTGCGTGGAGAACTACCACGCCATTCTGAAGAACGTGAGGTCCTCCATCCGGGAGAGCCTCAAAGGCAAGGGCGCGCGAGTCGCCGTGCTCAATGACGAGACCCATCATGTGGCCAACGAGTTAGGGAATACATCCAAAAAATGGAAAGAGTTTCTCCATGATCCCGACTACGGGTTTCGCTTCGTTGTTGGGGTGTCGGGCACTTGCTATGTGGGAGATGACTATTTCGCCGATGTCGTTCACCGCTACTCGCTTCGCCAAGCTATCGAGGAGAAGTTCGTCAAGAAGGTGGAGTACGTGGACGAGCTTCCGGCCGCTGCCGACAATCCCGAAGAGAAATGGCAGCTTATCTACAACCGGCACAAGGACTGGAAGAAGAAACTCAAGTCCCGCGGCATTCGCCCGCTGACCATTGTCGTGACAAAGGCTATTGCTGACGCGGAGCGGGTTGCCGGAGAGCTGCAGGACTTCCTAGAGGAATGGGAGCAGATAGGCGCGGGCCAGGCCGAGGCGAAGGTTCTTTGTGTCACCTCAGCGGCCAAGCACCAGCCCAACGTGGCCAAGCTGCGGACAGTTGATAGCCCGGCGAGCAAGGTGGAGTGGATCGTTTCGGTCTCAATGCTGAGCGAGGGCTGGGACGTAAAGAATGTGTTTCAGATCGTGCCGCATGAGGAGAAAGCGTTCAACAGCAAGCTTCTGATTGCACAGGTGCTCGGCCGTGGCTTGCGCCGTCCGAATGGATGGAAAGGGGAAGAGCCGATCGTGACGGTCTTCAACCACGATGCGTGGTCGGGTCGGATCAAGCATTTGGTGAACGAAGTGCTCGAAATTGAACGTCGCCTGACCTCAACGGTGGATCAAAGATCGTTTTTCAACTTCGAACTGCACCATCTCGACTACACGCGCTCCGAGGACGCAACGGAGTATGCAAAAAAAGGCGAGTACAAGCTCTTTGAAGAGGGTTACGTTGACCTTCCGACGCAGGTTGAGGCCGAGGACGTGACCGTTGGGTTTGAGCGGGCTGTCACCGGAGAGCACGTCAAGTTCAAGACCACGATCCTGCACAAGACTTGGACCGTGGAAGAAGTCGCGGAGCAGATGTTTCAGAAGCTCAAGTCGATTGACGAAGAATCGAAAGACGCCGACGACCCGGAGGATCGCACGAGCTACGCGAAGCGGTTTCCGCTCGATAAGTGCGAGGAGATCGTGAGGGCTTCGCTGAAGCGCGCTAAGATTAAGAGCGAGAAGATCACCGATGACAATCGCCAGAAGTTTTGGCAAGCGCTCGGCACTCTCCGGCGCAAGACAGCGAAACGCGTTGTCTACAAGCTATCGCCTAAGGCGCTGGTTCTGATGAACACGGCCAATCGGCAGGACGAGAGTTGTAGCGCTGCGGAGTTGCGTCGGGGATCGAAGACCGTCTTCTATGCGCCCGGATGCGAAGCGACACTGGTTGATGACCAAAGGGAGTTCTTCCGCGAGGTGGAGGACGAAGACGGGGACTTCGTCAACGGCCGCGTCGTCGTCGAAACATCAGTCGATTTCAAGACGCCCGCCAACATCGTCATTGCAGACGCCACCCCTGAACGGAAGTTCGTTCGTGAACTGACCGGCCGAGAGAATGCGCTGAAGGTCGACGCGTGGCTGAAGAATACGCCGATGGGCTTCTATTCAGTCGAGTACGCATGGAAGAAGCGTAACAAGCCCAAGCGCGGTGAGTTCAGCCCGGACTTCTTCATTAAGCAAGGAGAGAGTGTGTTCGTTGTTGAAGTTAAGGGCGATGAAGAGATCAGTGATCCTGCGGCTGACAACGTCAAGAAGCACGAGTACGCCACAGAGCACTTCAAACGGCTGAACAACTGGCTCGAAAAGGAGAAGATTCCAACGCGCTATCAATTCAACATGATTTCGCCTAAGAGCTACAACGTCTTCTTTCAGAAACTTCGGAACGGAGGGCTAGCGGGTTTCCGGTCCGAGCTCGACGTGGGGGTGGCGAGAGCCGGGAATACTGGCGCCACAATACTTAACTCGTGAAGCATCGAGGGGCAAGGGAAGGTGCCAGGCACCGGGGGACAGGCGCTTGGCTCCAAATAGTTCCGCCTAGCTGATCTGGGCCGGGCATTTGGGACGTCCTCGTCTCGGTAGACAGAGTAAGTGGAGTGAGTGCTCCAGTGAATCGGGTCTAATGGAAATATCTCGGTTTATTGATTGGCTAAAACTCTCATCAGTTCAGCTGGCTGCTCTGTGTTTAGCGTCAGGATTCATCATCTTTATCCCTGAGCGCGCCATTAGCCAAGTTGGTTTAGGTCAGTTGCGCAATGACCACCGAGTTTGGATTGGCCTCGTATTTCTTTTTTCAAGTTGTTTGCTCCTTGCGCGATTAGGAAGCGAGACTTGGAACTGGTTCGCCCAGAGAATTCGATGGCATCGAACACTCAAGAGGCGGCAAGCTAGACTGCGAGATCTAACGCCTCAAGAAAGAACCGCGCTGCGAAGGTATATCAGAGATAAGACCAGGACACAGTATTTCCAGATTGAGGATGGCGTGATCCAGGGCCTTGAGGCTGTTGACGTGCTCTACCGCTCTGCCCAGGTTGGGCATCTTATTTCTGGTTTCGCATACAATATACAGCCTTGGGCCTGGGAGTATCTGAATCAGCATCCGGAATTGCTGTCTGGCCCTGACGTTCCCTTACTCGGAGAAGGTAACGAATTCTAACGAGATGTCATGTGTCGAATACACAAATAGTCCTGCCCAGCTAATCCGAGCTGGCAGATTTGGATCGCATCCGATTTTTCCTTGAGCATGCGCTATGAGTCTCTTTAAGAAAAAACTCTTTGCCCCGACCGCTCCAAGGCGGACTTCCAGTGGCCCTGCTACTGCACCTCCATCTACCCAGGCTCCATCAAGCACGCAGGAGCCTAAAGCCACCTCAACGAGTCAGCGGATAATGGTTTATGGTGCGGATCGAGTGGGGCTCAAATCACCTTCAGCGTCTATTCGAGATGGGCTTTTTGAGCTTACGTTTCGAGACTCCAAGACAACCGAAAAACTTCAGGATTTCAATGGCGTCATCCTCTTTCAATCAACATTCGAGACCCACGAGGCAGTGCGTGGCAATCCATATAGCTTTTCGGGCCCCAAACTGAGAACTAGGTATGACCGTGATGAGCTAATGAGGAGGGTCAGCGAAGCGTCCCAGTTGATAGAGAAGGGAGGTTTCATCTGCTTCCTGATTCACGAGGACTTTGTTGAATGGGCAGAGAGTGACCGCGACTTGAAGGAGACGGACCTAAGTAAGATTTACTCCAACTTCGATGGCCTCTTTCGAAAGAATCTTGGCGGGGACTCCAGCATTACCAAAATATATCGACCGGAGTTCGAGCAGTTCTTGAAAAACTATGGCGTGGCGCGAGTTCAGTTTGATTACTATAGCGAGTGGCTAGAATCCAACATCAAGAAGATATGCAACGTGGGATACAGAGGTGTGGCGGGATTTGTCATCTTTGGAAACCGTTACTTTATACCCTGTCGCTTGCCGGCTGAGCATGAGATTGAGGATTTCTTTACGAAGCTCTCCACTGCCCTGGTATCAACAGCTAAGAAGCTGAGGCAAGATGTACCTGGATGGCTTGAGGAATTTAGATTCCCGAATGAACAACAGATCATTAACCAGGAGGCAGAACTAAGGGCAAAGCTAGATGGTCTAGTGACTGAGCGGGAATGCTACACAAGGTACAAGCGATGCCTTTGTTATGACGGCGAGCTGTTAGTTGAGAGCGTGGCGAATATTCTGAATGGCGGCCTAGGGCTGAAGGTTGCAGGGAACGATGAGGATAAGATAGAGGACAAGGTTCTCTTTGATGATCAAGGGAAAGAGATTGCGCTAATCGAGATCAAAGGCAGCAATCAGAATGTCAGCTCTGCTGACGTTTATCAAGCTGACATGCATAAGGGTAGACGAGAGAAGCCTGATAATTTCCCATCCGTCCTGATTGTTAATACATTTATTAAACGGGCAAACAGTATGGACGAGAAGCGTCGTGATGTTAGCTCTGAACAGATCAGGATGGCCGTTAAGAGGAGCATCCTGATTCTGCGGACAGTGGACCTGGTATGCCTGGTTCACCTGAAAGAAGGAGGAAGGCTTAACCTTGAGCAGCTAGTACGTGATCTGACAAGCAAAGCTGGTTGGTTGAAAGTTAGCGAGGAAGGATATGAGGTAGTCATGAGTTAGTCTGGGAAATCCGAGGTGTCCCAAATAGTCCCGCCTAGTTGATCTGGGCTGGCGCAGTGGGAATTACATCAGAAAGGAGTCGCACGATGGAAGGGTTGAAAGTCTTAAAAAGCACGCAAATTGTGCTCTTGGGAATTTGTTTTGTGGTTGCCACCATTGTCTCGACGGTGATTTTTTCTCAAGGCTTAATGACTATGAAGCGTTTTTCTTCTGAAGTGATTAAGGTGACAGGTTCCGCTGAGAAAAATATTGTGTCAGATTATATGGTGTGGCAGGCGAGTTTCTCACGCAGGGCGCCC